>Ga0123342_1002987_pt1 | contig 27665 bp, 12 predicted proteins | sample Turbeawhitnodule_FD_89960 | JGI IMG/M metagenome (GOLD analysis project Ga0123342, IMG submission 89960) | Root nodule microbial communities of legume samples collected from Mexico - Turtle bean Mexico white nodule | ecosystem: Host-associated > Plants > Roots > Nodule | place: Mexico: Nepantla... | reverse complement strand
TTTTTTTTTTTTTTTTGTGTAACTGTCTTCGTCAATAGCCTTGACTGTGACCGAACAGTGATTAGTTTGGCTCTGATTTGCTCTTTTAATCGGATGCGTAAGCACCTTACTTTGGGTGAGGTGAAGCCCGATGGAGTGCCCGAAGATACCGTGAAAGCTGTTGCGCAAACTTTGAGAAATTCTGCTTCACTCAAGGTCTCTGAAGATGGTTAGTTTCTTTTCCCTCGTTTTTTGTAGGTTTGATTACTTTAGGTGTTCATTAACATCTGCAAAATGTTCCTACGTTGGATGAAGGATGATCAGTTATATCTTTTTTTTTTTTCGTTTTTTTTTTTTTTGTATGTTTTTGGGAAAAGGGTTGGCAGAACAACTAAACTTCCGAATCCAGAAGAGGTTGCGCAGGCGGAGATAAGAACACTTGCTGTGTCACCATTTGAATATGATCTGAAGCTTGAAGATGTGGAGAAATTCTTTGGTCAATATGCTAAGGTAATAGTAACTCCAGGGACTCTGGGGCCAGTGTCATGATTGACATGCAAACATTTAGTTGAAATGGACCATGTATATTTTATCATCTTGGGTTGTCAATGTGTGGTGAGTCAACTGGAGTCAAATATGCATTAGAGATGTTTCTTAATGCTCTTGAAGGGGAATTGAGATCATAGCCAAAATGCTTGTCATAAGACATTATTCTCCATTTAGAGATGAACGGTGCATTGTGTTTGTCTGTTTAATGTTGAGTGTTAAGATTTATGTGTTACTTTTAACGAGTAGAGAAGCTCTGTTGCTTAGCTGGAAGTATTTTAAGTACGAAGTTCTTTGTATGATCCCCTTTTGATAGAGTATGTGTATATTTTGTGGTTTCAGGTTAATAGTGTGCGGCTTCCCCATCATGTTGGAGACAAAAAATTCTTCTGTGGCACTGCCCTTGTTGAATTCTCATCAGATGAAGAAGTAGAAAAAGTTTTGAAAGAAAAATTGGTGTATGCTGGGGCTGAGTTAGAATTAAAACTCAAGTAAGCGCCTTCGAATACCTTTACCTGAGATTAATTAATTTCTAAAACAGTGCACAGATGTTTCTTTAGTTGCACATTGTCCTGTCCTCATTTTATCAATAACTCAAATTCACTGCATTTTTTCTTGTAACTTATGCTCGTATTACTGAATTTGAGAATTTTGGTATTTAATGTATGGATATATCTAATGTTTATATTTACTCATTCAGGAAGGACTTTGATGCAGAGAGGGAAAAAGAATTAGAAGATTTTAAAAAATCTCGTCCACCTTTGGGTTCAAATCACCAGAATAACTCAAATGAAGAAGAAGAAAGGTAAAAGCTGTCTATTTTTTTATCACCCTAAAGGAAAGTATACACACAAACTGACAGTTTTTATTCATTTTCATAACAGCTACCCTAGAGGCTTAATTATTGCCTTCAAGCTAAAGAGTACCTCAGATGAAGTTCCTTCAGACCAAAGCGTTGCTGATCAACATAATAGTGCTGTCCCCAAAACAGGTGAAGAGCCTGAAATTGCTGCTGGAGAAAATGAACGAAAGGTAGATGAAGAAAACAATGAGACAAAAGAAGCAATGGAAACTGGAGGTCAAGACAACAATGAGATGAAAGAAGCTAAGGAAACTGGAAGTCAAGACAACAATGAGATGAAAGAAGCAAAGGAAACTGAAAGCGAAGAAAAGAATGAAACAAAAGAAACAAATGAAACGGAAGGTGGAGAAAAGAAGCGACAGGCTGGTGACAAATTTTCTGCCGCTGCTTACAAGGATAACATGGATGTCGTCTCACGTGAGGATTTAAGGAGTGTCTTCGAAAAATTTGGAACAGTGAAGGTACTAGTGTTTCCCCCTTCATCTAATAGAGTATTTTGCCTTGTTTGTTTTAGATTTCGCAGCTGTCTGTTAATAACACATCACCCACTCCCACTGGAGTTTGTCTTCCTGTTTCTGGAAGGATACTTTTCCTTTTTTCTAGTTTTATTTGCTCAACCTGATGTGAGACTAGAGTCCTTTTACTGAAAAATTGGCTATAAACAAGCTTTCTGTATTGATGAAATATGCTTGTTCTCCTGTTTAGTACATCGATTTCAAGATTGGAGAAGTGTCAGGATATATCCGATTTGAAGAAACGGAAGCCGCTCAGAAAGCTCGTGCTGCTGCAGTTATTTCAGAAAAAGGCGGTTTGGCTGTAAAGAATTTCATTGCTATTTTAGATCCAGTGACTGGTTAGTTAGTTCTGCTTTCGTTTTCTTTCTTTATTAAAACAGTCATCTAATTTTTGTTTGGATTTCGTTTGCGGGCTTAAAATGTTATTTCTCATAATTAATCCAAAAGTTGGTGCGATTAGTACCAACGTGTTGGCTAAGCTGAGAGCCTTTTTTGTTTTTTTTAATGATATCAGGTGAGGCCGAAAGAGAATACTGGAGCCAGCTTCGTGGGAATCAAGGCAAGCACCGAGAATTTAAGAACAAGCAGGGAAGGTACGTAGCTGGAATCAACGATGCTCTGAATTTTAATTTACCGTTCTTCTTTTCCCTTTATTCTGTTGGTTGTTCTTAAAAGGTAGAACAAAAATTAATGAATTCCCTTTGCAGGGGGGGATGGCATGGTAGAGGGAGCAAAAATGCACGCTCTAGAGATAATAGTTCTAGAGTTGGTCGCCCAAATAAGGCTCCGAAAATTGGTGCTGCATAATTTCGATATCAACCAGCAAGGTTCCGAACCAGTTTACTGCTTATTGAATTCTCCGCTAATATATTAAGTTTTGTTTTTATGGTTCTTCATTGTAACATGGTACATTATCATTACTTGCCATATTTCTTTATAATTTATCATATGCCTTATATATATTTTTTCCTTTCTGAGGTTCATATTTTACATAATGACGTAGAATAGAATAATGTGTGGTAAGATGATAGGGTAAAACGTTGGTAATTTTTTTAGTAAATAAATAAATTGCTTCTCACACTTGCGTTGTTTAAGTCCGGTTAATCTGGCGAAACTTATGAAGTTCTTGGCGGTAGGGGGATTCTTTTAAAATTTTCTAAATACACCTTGGAGGAATGTTTAGTAGGAGAATTCTTATAAAAAATATAAAATTTGGAAGGACTAATTTCAAACTATTTTATATTTGAAAAGTAAAAGTGTATTTACTCTAAATTAATTGGAAACAAAAATGTAATATCTCTTTATAACTTTTGAATTTTATATTTCATTTTTTAATATAACGGTTATATGCAAAGGTTAAATTAGGTTATATTAGATTATAAGTGTTTGGTATAATTATGCATAAAATAATATACTAGTTTAACTTGATAAAGTTAGACATATTTATACAATGTTTTTAACCGTTTTAATTTTATTGATATAATTATTTTTTCAAACGATTTACAATTATAATTTTTAATTACTTTTAAACTCTTATAATATTTCATTTATAGGACATTTTTATCTCTAAATATTAACTTTTTTAGTATTGTACATTTATTATTAAAACTATACTATATCATATCATATTTTCAATCAAAATTAAACTAAAATAAAATAGCACACTTTTTATGTGGATATTACATTTTTTGTTATATTAATTAAAGTAACAATTGAAATATCTTAAAGCACAATCATTAAATCAAATTATATGGTGTATTTGAAAAGATTATTGATCACTTTATTTGAAAATTTGCTGGTATAACGAGGGAAAACGCGACAATAACATGTGTCATATTTGATACTTCCCAGGCTGCAGTCTGATGGACGAATAACACAGTGTTGATTATTATTTGCATTAACTTTTTTTTTTTAATAAGGTGAAAAAATTGAAGGAGTGAAATAAAAACGATGAGAAGAGAAATAACGAAGAAACACATTAACAATATTGTCCTTCTTTGAGGAGTTGTTGATTTTTTTTAATAGTTTTTAATATTATAAATGAATACGGCAAACAAATGTAATTTATGTGGGTTGATTACGTTAAACAGGCCCACTTAAAAAAAATTGACAATTATGGTCATGCATGTATTGTTTTTAAAAGATTTTTTAGGTTAAATAAGTTTATTAATCCATGTAATTTCTATTATTTAGATTATATTTTTGTAATTTAATGTATAATATTCAAAATATAAAAAAGTTTAATCGTTACTAAAAGATTAATTGCTCCTTTAAATCAGTAAAAATAATTGTATTAGTTATTTTAATATTTTTCCGCACCAATATAGAATTAATCCATCTTAATTATATTTGGGTCTATTTTAATTAAGTATTATATATTATCAAACAAAAAAAAAACGCCTGAGAAGAATAAAAATAATAAGAAATAAAACTAGTGAATAAAATTTACAAGCCAAACATCTTCCTAGTGAAAAAAAAAAATGTGAATAAAATTACTAACACAAACAAGTTTTTTCTACGGTCATTACTTCCTAATAATTTTATAATGGTGTGTTTAATTAGGGATGTGTTTAATTAGGGAGGGTATATGTAAAGATTTAATGTAAGGATTTAAGTGGGTGAATTTGGAGTTATTTGATAGGGAAGAGAAAAAAAATGAGGTTGTTTGAAATAAGGTATCTATAGTGAATTTGTGAAAGTTTGTTAGTAATATGAAGATTATGAAAGAATTTCAATATTGTTTGAAAGATTTAAAATATAAATTTATAAATTTATCCTTGTTTTTAAAAACAATGGATAATCAATTAAAAATTTAAAAACACGAAATTTATGAAGTTAAAAACAAGGGGTTAATAATTGATTATACATTTGGAATGCATTGGTATCTTCCTACGAAGTTCCCCAGTTGATAAATTATCCAATACTAACATAAATGGACCACAATCTTCCATCAACAAATGGATTCACATTGTGTTTCAAATACAAATATATTAATATGGTATAAAAATAATTTTAAGCCATCTAAAATAAGAAAAAGAGAGATATGGGTTTTTCCAATTTAAGAAATAGTGTGTAGTGGTCATAAATAATTGCTATGTAATGAATTCTTTTAAATTAATCCAAGCTATTAGGTTTTTTTGTCATCATATTTTTGTAAATTAAATTATTATATTTTTAAAGTTTAATCTTATTTTATTGAAGTTTTTTATAGAAGGGATTTTTAATTTTAAAGAAAGATCAAGCGAATTCAATAACATAATAGAAAATGAAAATTTAAATATAATATTTTACTCAAAAGTATTATAAAAAGCATTGTATATTTTTCTTTGATAACAGTTAATTTAAGTGAAACTTGTTGGAGATGTCCATTTAATTAAAATTACTACTTTTAAATATTAATTATTATTTCACTTAATAAATATATAAAAAATAACGTCAGACAATGTGTTAAAGTATTTCACATCTTGAATTTTTTCATTACTACTTTAATACTTATGTTAAAATTTAAATTTGATCCTACTATCTATATTAGTTTGAAGCAAGTGTTAAATGTAGGAGTAAAAGTGAATTAAATGTATGAATTCTTTCGACTAATACATGACTAGTGCCTTAAGTACATTGACTTTGATGAAAGGTGAGTTTGACTAACTATTAAAACGCTTTGATATTTTTTATGGTTATTAAATGTAAAAAATTAAATATTAAAGTAATAACACTAATTGCTATCTTTATGGGAAAATAAAAACAGGACCGTTTTAAATAAATAATATTAAAATAATAAGTGGCAGTGGAAATTGGAAGAGAAAAAAGAAAATTGATTCGGTTTTTTTATTTTTTTTAAAAATGTGTGCCGCTATGGAAACCTTTATCCGAGGTGTCAAGATCTGTGCCGCCCATATTCGAAAGATGTTCGAGATTTAAGCATAGGGTTTGAAAATGAAGAGTCCGCCCCTTTATGTTTGAATAGAGAGAAGGACCGTTTAACTCTCCCTTTCTCTTTTCCTTCTTCCATTCTTCAATTTTGGTGGTTGCGTGCATTTGCAGATCTTACTTCGCTTTCACTCGCGCTTGGATCTGCAAATGCACTTCGTTTCGATCACTTCCTCCGTTTTCTCTCCTTCTTGCATTCTGAACCTCGTCGCGGTGAGTGAAACCTTCAACGGTCACATTCCATTTCGTTCGCGTGTTCCATTTCCCAACTTCGAATCGTGTTTTCTGTACTTCGATCTTGTTCGGAAATGAATTTCAGGGTTTCTTTTGGTGTATGAGGTTTTTAATTACTTTAATTTGAATTGTTCTGAGTGTGCTTGTTTTAATTTTGAAATCCTATGCATGATTTTGGAAGCGTGGATTAGTCTTTTTCTTTTTCCACTGTGATTTTGGAAGCGTGGATTAGTCTTCTTCCACTGCGATGTTGTACTGAATTATGTAACTGAGCCATCGATGGTGAGGTGGATGTTGACTTGAATGATGCAAGTGGTTAGGCTTCAGAATTTGTGATATATTGTGGTTTTATTACGATTTGAATATTCTTTTTGGTTGGGGAAAAAGGCTCTGACCTTGAAATGTTTTTTCAATTCAAACTTTTACCGAGGAGTTTTAGATTTTTTTTTTTAATTTTTAGATTTTGAAAAACTTTAATTTGAATTTGAATTGCTCTGTTTGTTTTATTTAATTACGAGTCAATAGTCTTCATCGACTGTTCTTTAGTACTATGTAATTGAGCGGTCGATAAGGTAGAGGTTGAGGCGTGTGATCCAAGCGGTGTGATATACAGTGTTGTTTTTTTTTGAAAATTTGAATATTGTTCCGTTAAATTGTTCAGTTTTTTTCAAGATTTGAATATTGTTCAGTTAAATTGGTCAGTTTTTTGAAGATTTGAATATTGTTCCGTTAAAATGTTTGGTTTAGAGTTTTTATTTTTATTTTTCGTTTTCGCTTTTAACATCTCCTGCCTGTTTCTTTTGCAGAAGTGTGTTCATGTGATTTCTTAATTGAGGGAGAGACTATAATGATTTGGAGAAGCAATTGCAGAGAGAATTGCAGTCCAGTGGGAATTGGGGTAAGCTATTTTAGTTATCTGCCAACAAACTATGGAAGGTGAGAGGACAATCCCTGCTGTAGATGGGGTGACAGATGGCGTTCAGAAAATTAGAGCTCTGCACGGGTAATTCTCAAAATCATCTTTATTTCATTATATTTTTAGCATAATGGGAGCATTTGTTCTTTTCATCTAAGACAGGCCCTTAGCATTAGCTTGATAGATGAATGTTATTAATGTCGTGTTTAGCCAGTTACACTCTAGCTAGCTGCAAGGCATTTCTTGTCAATGTTTAGCACCTTATGTTTAGGCCTCGAACACTTGCTTGATTTTTTGAATTATTTATCAACAGGGCCGAGGATTGGTATCTTTAGTTTCCTAATTTTTGTATGCCCAATGTTATTCTTGCTGTGTGTCCTATCCTTTCTCTTGAAATGTTCACTTATAAGAGACAAAAAAGAGACCATTATAGGTAGCCGTAGGAAGTTGTTTCCATGAAGAGATGAAGTGACTGTTCTCTCACAATAAAATACATTTGTAGGAGGACTACTGGCCCTACCAGGCGCTCTACAAAAGGACAATGGACACCTGAAGAGGTGAGTTTCTTAAACACTTGAGACATAATTCTTTTGGAATTTCGGTAATGTTTAGTTTGCGACCCAATTTCTTTTACTCAACTTAACTTTTTATTGTCCGGTAATGTTTTATTTGCACTATTAAACCATGTAACTGGTGAAGTGAAGCATGTTAATGGCACTCAAATAAAATTTTCATGTAAAATTTGTTTACTTACGATCATAGTTATTTTTCATAATTTTATTCACAGAAAAAACTGTAATTTCTAAGGTGTGAAGTTTGATTGATAATAATGTCCTGTATTACATCATTAGGAGATATTCATGTGTTTCGTTTTTATAGGACGAAATTTTGCGGAAGGCTGTCCAGCGTTTTAAAGGAAAGAATTGGAAAAAAATAGGTACTATTTTTGAACCAGATCCTCTTATATAGTGCACACTTCCAATTCTGAATAAGTTACATGCATAACGGGGAAGATATAAATGGGGGAGGAGGAATACGTTTTGTGAGGGATCTGCCCCCTCCAATAGTTTTGTACTTAATTTTTTTCGTACATATTGTGAGGTATATTTTTGTCGTACATAATTTTTTTTCATAATCTTTAAGTCTAGTCTTAATATATGCAACTTAAGTATATGCAATATTTTGTCGTGACTAGTTCTGATTGCCAAATTTATTTGCAGCGGAGTGTTTCAAGGATAGAACTGATGTACAATGCTTGCATAGGTGGCAGAAAGTCTTAAATCCTGAACTTGTCAAAGGTCCATGGTCTAAGGAGGTAATCTCTACTTTCCTTCCTATTGCCCGAGTTGGTTTTATCTTTACATGCTGGTATTAATTCTGAGTTCATATTAGATTGTATCAATTTTCTGTTTATGTAAGTCTAATCTGAAGTTGCCTATCGATACTGGATGCAAACAGGAGGATGAAATAATTATTGATTTGGTGAATCGATATGGGCCCAAGAAGTGGTCTACTATTGCACAGAAGTTACCTGGACGTATTGGTAAGCAATGTCGAGAAAGGTATGGCTATTGGATTTCTATTGTTTTGAGGATACAATAATAAAATGACCTGATGATGTGTTCATGTTATATTATAAATACTGGTGTTACTTATTTATATTATTGGTTTTTCTGGTATTACAGTCAAGATGATGAAAAGTACACTTAAGTCATGTGATAATATGTGTTAGATAGTTATTCCGGATAAATCAGTAAAATTTATGAAATATTTAATAAAAAATTGATAGAGTACTACATTGCAATATCTTATCTTATTAGTATAATTGAATTAAGGAACCAAAGTTGCACAATTACCTAAAAGATTTAAACAAGTATTGTAAAATATTTTTATTCAAACCATCTTTCTTCATCCTTGTTGCTTTGTGTATACTTTATATCGGAGAATTTCAAGGGATGTAGTTAATTTTCATTTATTTAATTTGTATAATGTACAGGTGGCATAATCATCTTAATCCTACTATAAATAAGGAAGCATGGACGCAGGAAGAGGAGTTGGCTCTCATACGTGCGCATCAGATTTACGGGAACAAATGGGCAGAATTAGCGAAGATATTGCCTGGAAGGTGAATACATACCGAGTTTTACCTTTTTTCTGAAAGAGGATACGATTTGGGGATGGGGTTGTGTGTTGCTGTTTTTTTTTCCGACAAAATGGGCCTTATATTAGAACTTTCGTTATTGGGCTTTTAAAATAAAGTTATAGTTGAACAAGTAGATGAGAAAAATAAGTCACATTTTCAGCAGAATAATAATTATGGAAAAGAAAAGAGATGTGTTATCCATGTTTCGAGTATTTATAAGGCATACGTTTAGCTGCCTTCACTTCATTTTGGAGTTGCGGTATCGTATTTAAGTTCTGGGACTGATTTCGTTGGGCTTCTTCTCACCAGAACGTTCCTGGTTTTCCATGTGCAGTTGAACTTCATTTTTCTCCTGTTTAAATAAGCTTTAAATATTTGTAATGTGCTTTGTGGAAACAGGACAGACAATGCTATAAAAAACCATTGGAATAGTTCCGTAAAAAAGAAATTGGATTCTTACTTGGCATCAGGCTTGCTTACTCAGTTACAAAATGTACCACTTGCTGGAAATCCGAATCAACCTATTGCTTCAGTCTCTTCGAGGTTGCAGCAGAGTGGAGAAGATAACGGTCCTAGGGGGACTGAAGGAGATGAAGTTTCACAGTGTAGCCAGGAGTCAGCTAATGCTGGTTACTTTTCATCAGCCAGAGAAATGAACAGTGTTGCTTTACTAACTGGAGAGGAATACAGGCCAAATGAAGAGCCTAGTCAAGCATCCTATTCAGAGCCATATTACGTGTCTCTGGATGAAGTAACTGCATCCCTTCCAGACATTTCTGGCCAAGAGATTTGCACTTCTCAATTCGTTGAACAGAAATATTCACACAACCGTGGAAATTCCAATAACGGGGAAGGACAACTTGATTTAATTGACTTGACCAATATTTCCTCACTGGAGTTTGGGCAGGAATCATCACAGTTGCAAAATGATTGCATGATGAATGTTCCATTTCAGACTTCGGTGGGGTTAGGTGTCACAACAACCATGCGACCTACATCTATGGACTCTGTTAAACCCGAACACGTGTTGATGTCTGACGATGAATGTTGCAGAATCCTATTTTCAGAAGCAATAAGCGATGAATGTTTTTCTTCTGAAGATTATAATAAAGGTGTGAATATGGTTGACTTATTAGGAGGTCCCTCATTTCTTTGTCCGTCATCACTACCATTTGTCCCCTCAGTTGTTTCTTCTACTGGAGATAGGTTGATGTATACGGCAGAGAGCAATCGGTTGGTTGAGTCTGAGGGTCAGCAGTTTGTCTCCAGAACGCAGGATAACACAATTTATGCCAGTGACTTGTCCAGAACCCCTTGTACCCATAGGATAGACAACACTGAAATGCATGAGCCTTCAGATGTTGTCAAAGATGATTCAAAATTGGTCCCTGTAAATAATTTTGGCTGTGGATCAGATGCAAAGTCAACTTCATATCCAACGGACGAAAATTCAAATGTGCATACAGAACAGAACACAGGTGCTCTATGTTATGAACCTCCCCGCTTCCCAAGCTTGGACATTCCTTTCTTAAGCTGTGATCTTGTACAATCTGGGGGCGATATGCAACAAGAATTCAGTCCCCTTGGTATTCGCCAATTTATGATGTCTTCTATGAACTGTCTAACTCCTTTTAGATTATGGGACTCACCTTCTCGGGATGATAGCCCAGATGCTTTGTTAAAAAGTGCAGCTAAAACCTTCAAAGGTACACCATCTATATTAAAGAAACGAAACCGAGATCTCTTATCTCCACTATCGGAGAAAAGAATTGACAAGAAACTTGAGATTGAAATGACATCAACCTTGATAAAAAACTTTTCCCGATTGGATGTCATGTTTGATGACAATGAGACACTGGGAGCAGATTTGCTTCCTCCGTCTTCAATGCCAAAAAAGGACTCTGGTACCTCTGTTGAAGATGATAAAGAGAATTGTGGACAAGCCGTTAGAGTGGAACGACTAGAGGAAAAAAGTAAGCATGCTATTTTGGACGACAAAAATTCTGAAAAAGATTCAGGTGATGGTAATTCTCAGGACAAAATTAAGCAACCTATTGCTGTTGATTCTGCGATCGAGAATGATGTTAGTGCTGCTGTTGAGATTGTAAGTATTATTCTGTTGTAATAAGCTGTTATCCAAAATTTGCAAAAAGCTTATGCCATTATTTTTTTCGTCAGGTGCAACAACCGTCTGGAGTTTTGGTTGAACATGATATGAATGACCTACTAATGTATTCACCAGATCAAGTAAACTTGAAATCAGAAAGAGTTCCCAGTTTAAGTGCTAGAACTATAAAAAATCCGTGCTCAAAGATTAATTCACCATCTGTTTGGTTAAAGGAGCATGAAAGACTTTCAGTTGCCGTTACTTGTATACATTCTGTCAGTACATCAGGCCCAGGGGAGAATTCGGGTGATCACACTGGAAACGATGGTGGTCTTGAAACATGTAGCATGTAATTTTCTTCAAACTAGTTATATCATTATTTTTTGTATTACTGCCAACTGTCAATTTGCAGTGTGTCTGTCTGACTGACTTCTTTGATTTCAGATTTGGTGGAACACCGTTTAGGAAAAGCATTGAATCGCCTTCAGCATGGAAATCTCCTTGGTTCATCAACACTTTTTTGTCCAGTCCCAGGATTGATACTGAAATTACAATTGAGGTACTGCTAGTTCTGTTGGATATTAGTTTTTTTGAAGTAGATTTTTATTTCACCACAATAACAACAACGAGCATTTTAATAGGATTTTGGGTATTTTATGAGCCCTGGTGACAGAAGCTACGATGCAATCGGGTTGATGAAACAGATCAATGAACAAACTGCTGCTCAGTATGCCAGTGCTCATGCGATCTTAGGAAATGAAACTCCTAAGGCTTTACCTAGAGGTAAGTCCAGAAACGATGGGGATGAAGACCGGGATGATATCGATCCTAATAATCAGCATGGGGACCATTCTCAGTCGGCTTCAAGTGCCTTGGTAAAGTTTAATTTATTCCTATCATATCCCATAAGACAACACTTTATTTTTATTTTTTTAATGCTGAAACATATTTTGATCTATATTTTCGCCATCTGGCAAGAGAACCATACACAACATATATTTAGAATATGGATCTCCTAATAAACGGAAACACTTAGGAAATTTATTATGAAGCATGCGTTTCTCCTGGGCCGTTTTGACGAAATTGTATCGAAGATGATTTAATTAAAGCTACTTTTTCAGTCGCAAAAGTGACAAAATGTTCGCTGTTAATTTTATTTTTCACACTTCAATTTTTAATGAACCATGAGCTTACAAAGAAGATTTGAGCCATTGGAGATATCTTTCTTGTGCAAGAAATCCAGGTCCCTCGTTTGGTCAATTTATGGCTTAAGAGGAATTTATTTGTTTGCAGGTGGAACGACGTGTGCTTGACTTTAGCGAATGTGGAACTCCGGTCAAAGGTGACAGCAGCAAATCCTCAGCTATGAGCTTCTCAAGCCCAACTTCGTATTTGTTGAAGGGCTGTAGATAAGTTGATCGTAAACTCAAATGCCAAAGCCTCTTGTTGTTGTATCATCCTCAAGTATAATTTATATATAGTTTACTATTTTTGAAATATTAATTTTTTTTTATATATGACAAGACTTGAATATTTGTAATTGTAAGAAAAAAAATTCTGTTTCAGTTTGTGACGGTTCATGATTCTTAGTTTGTCACATCTATAGTGTAGGCAAATACACATCGATGGATTTAGTCTACTGCAGAAATAGCTACAAGTTTGTCACATTTCATAACATTCTTCTTAGTTTTATACTCTTCTTAGTTCATAACACCAAATTTCCTCTGCATCCTACAATTACAAACAGCTATGGAGGGGAAGGAGAAGGAAAGTTCAACTTGTTGCTTAAAAAAAACTTCAGTTTGTCACATCTATAGTGTAGGCAAATACACATTGATGGATTTAGTCTACTGCAAAAATAGCTACAAGTTTGTCACATTTCATAACATTCTTAGTTTTATACTCTTTTTAGTTTTATACACTTCTTAGTTCATAACACCAAATTTCCTCTGCATCCTACATTATAAACAACTATGGAGGGGAAGGAGAAGGAAAGTTCAACTTGTTGCTTAAAAAAAACAAGTGCAAGATTTAGCAATCCGGAACTCAATCTTAAGAGTGTGTATGGTTTGTGTGAAATATATATTGTGTGTGACATGAAAAATGCTTTTGATGTCACTATATAAATTAGTGGACTATTGATTTACTATCTTTAGTATTCAAAAAGTCAACGATCCAAAGGATTTGAACAGTAGTCATAGCAAGTGCACATTACTATACTTAGTGCTAAAGTAAGGAGTAATGCCACCTATTTTTACGCTAAAGACATAAGAAATTCCCAAGTAATCGCTTTACTACGAAACAAGGGTATTTTGATATGACAACACTATGTAAATGTAAATTGAGGAATAATAAATTAATTAATCAATTAGATTGTAAGGTAGGAAAAAATCCAAATTACAAAATTCAATTCATAATTATTAAATCTATATTAGTTTTAATCCATTTAAATGAATTTATCTCAAATTCTAAATTCATATTTTTGAATTTTAAATAATTTTGAATTATTCAAATTGCATTTTGGATTGGATTTTGAATTGACTTAATCCAGGTTGAGTCAAGACAATTCAGGCATAGGTTGAGCAAAGTCGGCTCAAGTCCACGTCGAGCTGGGTCGTCCGGGCCCAAGTCGAATCAAGTCGATATGGGCAAAAGTCGAGCCAAGTCATTTCGGGTCAAAGTCGAGCCGAATCAACCTTGGCCAAGTCGAACTGAGTGGGCGATATTGAGTCGACCCGAGTCAAGGTCGATATCGAGTCGAGTGGGCCCATGCCAATGTCTATTCGAGTCGATCCAGGCCCATGTCGAGCTGAGTCTTTCGGGTCCGATATTGAATCGAGCACGCCCGTGCCAATATCCAGACAAGGTTGATGTCGAGCCGAGCAGGTCCGAGTCGATGTCGAGCCGAGCCCGGGCCAATGTTGAGCTGAGCGGGCCTGGGCCAATGTCGAGCGTTCTAGGCACAAGCCGATGTCGAGCTGTGCGATCCCAGTCTGATGTCGAGCTGAGTGGGCCCGTGCCGATGTTGAGTCGAGCGGGCCCGGGCTGATGTTAAGCTGAGTAGGCTCAGGCCGATGTGGATTTGTCCGAGCCCGGGTTGATGCCGAGTCGTTCGGGCCTGGACCAATGTTGAGCGGAGCGCGCCCGGGCCGATGTCGACTTGAGCGAGCCCAGGACGATATCGAGCCAAGCGAGCCTGGCCAATGTGGAGTCGTCTGGGGCAGGCTAATGTGGAGTCATCTGGGGCGGGCCGATGTCGAGTCGTTTGGGCCTGGGCCGATGTCGAGTCGTTTGGACCCGGGCCGATGTCGAGTTGTCCGAACCCAGGCCGATCGAGTCATCCGGGCTTGGACCGATGTCGAGCCGTCCGAACCCGGCCGATGTCAAGCCGAGTTAGTCCATGTCCAGGTTGAGTCGGCTTAGGCCCAATTCGAACCAAGTTAGTCTGTGTCCATATCAAAATAAATTTAATGTAATTGATAAAGTAGATGTAATCTAATTAACAAAGTGAATTTAATCTAGATTTATTCCACTTTAATTGGATTTAAAAAAAATCAAATAAATTTGACTTAGTTAAAATGGATATGGATTTTAAATTCAATCCATTTATTTTTATTTGGATCTAGGATTTTGAAAAATCAAATCCCTAAGATTTTAGGTTCTGTAGTATTGACCGTAAAAAATAGATGTTATTGATTTTATATGATATTGAGGTACATACAAAAGTGCCTTGAGAATCCAAAATGAGTTTTTAATGAGATGCTGATTTATCAATGTTGGTTTCTTAATTAAAACCCAATTATTATAAATTCTTGTAAAAGAATAAACTTTCCGCTTGACATCCAACTTATCCTTCTCCAGTGATAAATAAATAAAAGTAATAGCTTATTACGAGCACATCTATGGACATGACCAAAGAAATTGTTTATAAAACTAGCTGTACAGGAGAGGAAAGTTTCAAAATTCTAGTCTTAGGTCATAAAAATACCATGTACATAATTAACTGGAGAAATAAAAGACATTAAATTATTACCTAATATATAAGAATTTTCCTTTCACATATAAAATAAAAACATTATCCAAATAAATATCTACTTATCAACTTTTAAGTCATTCTTAATAGTTATAATTATAAATATTTCCTCATTTCTAACAAAACCTCAAATGATAGAACTACCAGTTTCAACTACTCTTCCAATTAATTCTTCTACTTGTCCGTGGCTCTCTAAACTACCAGTTTTCCACAATAAATATCAATTAAAATTCATTCCTAATCCTATGACATATTTACTCATATGTAACATTCTCGTATTTATTATTATTTTCACTAATCAAAACTTAGTTCCATACGCTAGCATCTCAAATGCATAAATATTGCCTTTGTTAAGTCTCAGTCTCAAATGAAAGATGGTTTCATAGTTCATGTTGACAATTATCAAAGAAAAAGATGGAAGTCTTCCTGTAGGGACTAGGGAACAAGTTGAAAACTGCAATCAGCACCATGTTTTAGACACCTCCGGTTACAGCCGCATGGATCGCATCTGCCAGAAGTGGGACTGTTTTGGAACTTAGACCGGCCATACTAATCCTCCTACAAAATAATCAGTATAGGTTAAGTCATATGGAATTCCGCCATAAAAGCATATAATGTGGATGCAAGAAAGAAAAAGTCATTCACATCGAAAAGTATTTAATCTTGCAACAAATCTTCGAATGTTTTGCTATCGTAGCAAATGAATAGAGTGAGCCAAAAGTTTAGGAAACAATACAACTGATTATCTATGGTACTAGAGTTTCTTGCATTACAAGAATTGCGGAATTTAAAAACTGTACTCGATGATGAAAAATAAATTCTGGATAAGCATACGACTGTACTAAAAATACCACGGACATGATATACAACAAAGACAAAGAAACATAGATGCACGACTTGATCTGAAAAAAGTGATCGGAATAATATTAGTTAGAATACTTAGGATATGTTTGGTCCAATTTTCTCTTCTTTTTTTTTTACTAACAAGTTATTTTGAAGTTAAAATTCAAAACTTAAGTTTTAAAAGTAAAGTAGAAGTTGTCCGACAATTTTCATTTTTTATAATAATTTAAAAGAGATGACTCTGCCAGATATAATAGTCTATAGACACATCCTAGCTACTGTGAGGCAAAGCATTCAGATGCAGGTATACAGCAAGTAGAAAATAGTCTTTTTACTTTTAGTTGTGTAGTTATTCGTGTATAACATTTTTTCCCCTTCTTTATCTTATCTTTTTGTCGAAAAGGGTCTCAAAATGCAACCCCCAACATGGGGGCATATTCAACTCCGTGTCTAGTTTACACCAAAAAAAAAATACAGGGGTGTGCTTCCAAATTTACAATTGATTGGAGCATAAAACACAGGAAAGAGTATGCATATCATATTCATTTGAACTCATTCAATAGAGTCATATCATAAATAGTATCTTACCCATCAGATGTCATGTATATATGGTACTCATTAGTCATGAAGGAAACTTGTTTGGAATTCAATCCTGTGAAAGTAAACATGCCAATTTGTTTGATAATGTGACTCCAATCACCAGGTGTTCCTGCCCAGTTAAAGGATAAATAAGTATAACTGCAACATATGTTTCACAGATCCAGAAACTTATACAGTAAGAGTAGGGGAAGAGAATAGAGAATGAGCAAATAAGGAATAGATTCTTGTATACTTGAGCAACAAAAACTATAGATCAATCAAAAAGACAAAACTAAAGGAATTGTAAAAGGACTCAGTAGAGGCTGACCTCGGGAATGTAAAGCGTAAAAAGTGACCCACGTCCATTCCAAAAGACAAAAATTAAAGGAATTGTAGAAGGAACTCTGTATACGCTTACCTCTGGAACGTAAAGCATCAAAAAGTTGTTGACGCATACTGATAATTCGGTCAGCCATTCCTTTCAACTCGATAGTCCACTCATTGAACAAATCACTGCAAGAGAATCAAAAATCAGTGGGAACTTTTAACACAGGAAAAAATTACCTAGCAAAAGAATGTGCACTAGGATCTCCTCCTTGGCATTATTAAATATATAGACACAACCAAAATATGTAATGGCACCATCACAATCAGTAACATCATATTCTCAAACAAAGACAATGTTCCCTAGAATCCTCCTTGTAAAAACATATACTAGAAGAATGACCTACGTAAATATCAAAGTGGTTACACAACCAAAAATTCATTACCATTTGACTGTTCCATTTCAAGACTATCATTCGATTGATGGCAAAAAATGCAGGATAAGAATAAGATAGTCAACAATAAATCTTTTTTTGCTGAGTTCCTCTTATGAAAGAAGAAGAATCTTGGGTCATTACCTGTCCTTGAGAATGGCCGCCACAATGGATGCACCGTGAATGGGAGGACTCGAGTACATGGGCCTAATCACAAGTTTCAGCTGGCTCTCCACCCTGCTTGCAACATCAGCTGACTTGCAGACCTAGATGAGTTTTTATTATTTAGAAATAGAGCAACTTATCGAAAAACTAGAAGCTGCTAGTCAACAAAGAAAAATAAAAGTATAACTATAAATTAAAATATCTGAACTAAGGTTATACAAAGATTCACATAGTAAACAAGAAACAAATAAGATTCAAGAAGACAAAAAGCATTCACTTGTCATTACTGACAAAAATGTCATTGTCTCCATTTAATGCTTTGAAGTTCTTACAATGCTTAAGGCTCCAACACGTTCTCCATAAAGACCCAGATTCTTTGCATAACTTTGTGCTACCAGCAATTCACCCCCATCAGCAACAAACAAACGAACAGGTTGGGCATCTGCATCTAGACTGCCGCTAGCAAAACCCTTTTTAAAAAAAAATGATAGTTTAAAAATATTTCTTGATCAACATAGTAAATATAAATATTCCTGTGCATGCATGATCCATCAATGACATTGTCAAGAAAATGGAAGGCAAGCACTAAGAGTTTTATTTTTTTTCAACCCATGCCAAACATCAGGATCCCATGTGATTTCTACTGGACAAATTTGAAATTTTATTATAAACGCAAAATTCTAAATGTAAGAAGCGAGAAGCAAGACATTAGTTGCACGCTAAAGAGGCTTGCCTGATAAGCGCTGTCAAAGAAAGGTAACAAAGCCTTTGATCTTATTAGCTGCCTAATCTGCTCCCATTGCTCAAGGGTTGGATCAACACCAGTGGGGTTATGTGCGCATGCATGTAGCAAAACAATAGATCCAGATGGAGCAGAACCAAGATCTTCTAGAAGTCCTATATAAGGACCCGAGGGTAAAATAATATTAAATAAACTTGATGAATATGAAATTGATCATGACATAATAAGTAATAAACACTTCAAAGCTTGATACAGTAATTTCCAACCTTCAAAGTCAAGCCCTAGTGTTGCTGGAGCATAGTAGCGATATGTTTGAACAGATAACCCTGCCAAGTTGAAAACCTTGGGGTGATTGCCCCAGGTTGGTGTTGGCAAGTATATAGTTCGCTGAACAGACAAGTGCAGTAAAAAAAATGTTAAAGTGACATTAAATAAACATCAGTTAAAAAGGAGGAGAGAATAGTCAAGAACAAAGCACTGTACCTGGTGATAGTGTTTAGCCAAAAATTCACCCCCAACTCTTAATGAACCAGTTCCAGATAAGCATTGAACAGTGGTAACCCTGTTCTCTTGAATAGCAGGGCTATAACAAAAAAAGTGAGCATAAACAATTAGGTACTGATCAGGAAAAATCTTTACAAAAAGGAAATCACTGATTTTTTTTTTTCTGTTATTAACCTCTCAGCCCCAAAAATAAGCTTAGCACTCAATTTATTAAAATCAGCAAGCCCAACAATTGGAATATATTCCTTGTTGCGTGACCTGAAAATAATGCCGAACAGAACATTATAAAAAGTTCCACATAATATCACCGGAAACGAGAAGAAAGAAATTATAGTCAGGAACTAACAAGTCATTTATGAGCTGCTGTTCAACCTTCCTCACTACATTCAAAACAAGAGGTTTTCCTTCCTGGAACAATTTACAGTATTAGCAAAACTCACAAACTTTCCAGTAGCCAAATTATATGCACAACGACTATATAATTCTATTTACGAATTAACGTAATCTAGTTTATCTCATTCTAAATAATTTAAAACCAGTAAGAAACAAATACAAGTGTAACAAATATCACTCTCACCTCAGTTCGGTAAGCACCAACGCCCAAGTTGAGCTTAACTGGACTTGGATCTTTGTTATACGCAACAGTCACCTACTTTCAAACACACAAACAGAGTAAACAAAATTAACCAACTAATAACAAAACTAGAAAAAAAATTGTCCGATTAGACGCGTCGGTATCAAAATCACGTGAACTATTTTCAAAGGCAACGCAACACGGCATCGGTGTAAAGTGCCGTGCGACCTCGAAACTCACACGTAATCAAACACAATTCCAGAGCTCAAGATCAAGAAACGAAATGATAAATTTCCGCAATAATCTAAACCTAGATTCATTAAATAAAAACAATCTCGAATAAATCATTCAAATGATGCTGTTGTACACATGTCAAGAGCGCGATCTCACGAATTAGAAGAACGAAACGAAGTAAAAAACGCGATCTCATCTAATACGTTATATGATCATAATTGCGATGAATTTGAATAAATAGCGATGCGAGAAGAAAAGATTACCCCGAGGATAGGATCTTCAGGCGCACGAACGAGATGGTTGAAGACGGAATCAGAAGCAGCGGTTGGCGAAGCGGAGATGTTATCGTTAGAAGCCATTGGTTCAAGAACGGGAATGAAGTGTCTGGCGAGAGTGTTGAGTCTGCGATCGCAGGGCGAGGAATAAGAATCAGAGAGAGAGTTAGTTTTGAGAATAACCGGTGGGCGCATGCTGAATGTATTAACTATTTTCTTGGGTGGTTTTGTTGGTCTCTTCAATAAAGTGCGTGCGTGCGCGTAATGTATAAAAGAAAAGTATTCCCTCCACGAATTACAAAGTTGGAAATTGAAGTTATTTCATTTCATTGACATTTTTTCTCTCACCATTGTAGGCTTGAAGAATGAATCGGTTTTGTCTATGCTATTACTATTATGTAGTGGATGACCATGAAAGGGTGGGTCACTATCGCTTTCTACTCTTCAATTTTCTCGATGCAATAAAAGCGTGAAATTACATACCACCTTCTAATATAAGCATAATTATAAAGTAATTATTGAAAATAACAGGAATAAATTGTTTAATAAGATTTTTTGTACATTCGTCATTATAACTAGAAAGAATGACAGGTCGGCGACACTTCATTAGACTTACACTCACGATCACGACCAATTTTTTTTATTTAGCTTATTTTTTAGACACAAAGGTGGTGATATCTTAACACCACAAAATGTAGAAAATATTCTCTTTATAAATCAATAAAATAATATTTTAATTATATTTAATTTATTTTTAATTTTAAATATTATAATGTGATTATCAATGTAATTATTTACTGTGTGCGGTGTAAAAAATTCCTTTTCTAGACATAAATTTAGTAGGATCATGATTTAGTTAATACTTAGACGTACATTCATTTAGATCTTATTTCCTATACCAATTTCGTATAGATAATTAAAAATATTAAACAAAATAAGATAGAATTAATTTAAAGAAAAAAACAAAAAATTATATATAATATAATAAAAATAAAATAAAACATACATATTTAAATAACAAAAAAATTCTGTAATAAAAATATATTTTATTTATAAAATGTTAAAATCTTAAAAATAAAAACAATTTCTTTTTGTAATTTAAAATAAAAATCTTTATTTTAAGTGATAACCAATGTTCTGGAATTTATTCAAATCAAATAATTTTGACCATTCCATATATAGTATACTAGTGGTCTATAACTGGTATGCAACTTGAGTTGTTTGTGCCACATCTTTTTGTATTTAAAGAGATTCAACATTAATTAGAGAACATTCCCTCAAGTATTGTTTTTATAAGATAATCTTTCAAAAATCGCGTCAAATCTTTCGAAGATCTCGTCAACCGTTTCAGGAGGTCACATCTCAAGAACCTTCAAGATCGATTTTATGAGGATCGATGGTACCGATTATAGTCTTAATGGTACCTCCTCGATCGTATATTGACCCATGATGAGATTGGGCCTTGTATCATTCGATCATGGAATTTGGGACTAGGATGGTACACAACCCCCCAACCTTAAGTTGAATTGAGCGAAAAGGCTAAATGACCTTTTGGAAAATTCTTAAACCCAAAAATTCGAATGTTTCTTTAATCATTACATAGTGAGTCACACTTCACTACATTTTTCACGTGACTTGTTATTACTAGTTTGTTTTTTAAGATATTACAACTTTTGGATGGTTTTGGCATTTGATTTGTTTTAAACAAAATATGGGGAAAAAAAACACCTCCCTTTCCTATTTCCACAACTTCCAAAAGTTCAAACGTTTTGTGTCCTTTGCCTTCTTTAGGTAAGCCCTAAACCCTAAATCCTAAGAGATGCCCTAATGGGCATCTCTTATTTCTTTCTGGTATTGTTTCATTTGCTTAGTTGAGCCATTGATAGTTCATCATTTTGGGCTTTCTACATTCCTTGCTTCCTGAATTTAACATTTGCATTATAAATAGTCTTTGTAAGGATCGAGAAAATTACTCTTAAAGTAGAAGTGATACAATTAAAATGACACTTGAATACTTTTTTATTAAAATGAAAAGAGTATATAAATAGAAAATTCATTTATTCATGTCTCATTTTAAAAGAACCACCATCTGTCTAGAAATTTCCTTTTTCCTTTCATTTCCTTTCTCTCTAAGATTTTGACCTCCACGCTCATCAATTTGACAATCAAAATCCGCTATTAGACTCCTGACAGCAAAGACTACAAGATTGTCGATTAGAATCTTTGATAGAGTAAGTTCATTTTTGCTTTTCTCTTTGAGTCAAATTTTGAACTTGTTAAATTTGTCTTAATCTAGGTTTTTCATATGACTCTTTTAGCTTCATGATTAGTTTCTATTAGATCAGAGTATAATGCTATAGTTAGATTTTTTTATCAGAACTTTGTGGTTAGATTAGTTAAACTACCCTTGAGCTTTTGATAGGTTTGAAGCTCTTAGTGAGCATTTGCTCAAACTCAGGTAAGTGAAGCTAGTTTTAAATTTCAAATAGAATTATAGGCTAAAAGATCTGGATGTGGGGTTGACGTAGTCACAAGTCTCAATTTTTTGTTGCAAGATTTCTTGTTTTTGAGTAGATTGGAGTTTGATTGAAATTGAAATGTGAAATTGTAGATATGGTAAATGTTGTAGAATGTATATGAATTTGGAATTGAATGAGTCAATGAATGTATTTAAATGATTTGTTGAATCAATTCAAATGTAATGTTTAATGAGAATTGGTTGTTTGATTTTAGATTGACATAATAGTTCAATGACTCAATAAGAGTGTTTGAATAATTTTGAGCAAGAACTATCAATGTAATGTATAAATTTATAAAATTATGAATTGAACAAGTATAACAATGTAACGGGTATAACAAGGTATAATAAGTTTATGCAGATTTTTCTGCACATCTCACTCAAGCGAGATAGTTCTCGCTCAAACGAGAATAGAATTAAAAATGAGGTGCTTTCATAATTTTTTTTGTACATATTTAATATACAGTTTTACTCTTTTTCTAATAATTGTTCTCGTTTAAAATATACACTATTAGATAAAGATATATTAAATTTCGTAATTATTTTCTTTTACATATTTAATGTACAATTTTACTCATTCTAATAATAAATTTGTTCTTTTTTCTATTATGCAACAAAAATGTGGAATCTAATGCAGGTAATATAGGTAAGCATAATTTGCTTATAAATAGATACTAACTCGATGAAGAAAAAAATTACCAAAAAAAAATAAAATGGTTGTGTATATATTACACAAAATACTAAAGATCAGAACAAAAATAAATAAAACGAACATTTAAAAAATAATTACAATGCAATGAAAACAGATTGAAACAGTGCATTACAAAACAAATAGGAACTGTATAAAAAAGACATAATTTACCTAGATTTTAATCGAAGGTATCTTCACTCAATGTTTAAATTTGGTTGAAATATTATGCTCTATCTTAAATAGTTTAACATACTACACCCAACCCACACGCGATCAATGTATGACTTATTATCATCATACTGGTTATACTACGCTACGTCATTGTGCTTCTGTTGCTAGCATCCTTCGATGAACGGCCTTTTACGTATCCAATATAAATGAGAAAAGATTACCGTTTGTTCTGAAACGCATCTCCTTTCTGGTATAGCTATAAACCTCGAGAACAAAGATTTGCAAAAGATTTCAGATTGAGAATATAACAAAGGTTTATGATTTTCTCGTCGGTCATATTTCGCTGCTCCAAGTATTTCATAATCTATACAGTATAATTCATAGCTGGGGGGCGGAAAAATTGAACAGTAATCATGAATTAAACCGAGTAACAAACCTGACGAACTATTAACTTTTTTAAGCCCTCCTTTGAAACAATAAATGGTTAAGTTACTTGGTTAAATAAAATAAAGTTGATAGAAAATTTTAGAATTGCATGTAGAAAGCTAACTACACCCTCCGCCTCAAAACAACACAGACTCCTCAAGGAAAACCTCGACAAATAAAGGCAGCAACTCAATCCAGCTTTATACCGTCCATCTCATTGATCACCCCTTCAAGCTGCAAATAAAACAGAACAAATTGGTCATGTTAATATATAAGAGGGAAGTGTAGCAAACAGGAAAATTTTGAACCACAATGCGATGTAAACATACCTTCACAATCTGACGCAAAAAGTAATCACCATAACGTTTAGCAGGCTTAGACTCCACAACATGAATTGTGTCCTGCAGCAAATTGAAAAGATTGTCAACATTAGCAGCACGATTTAAGATAGAAACTGGCGAACTGGACAGTGTTAAATTACAAAAGCCTAATTTTGCTTGACACGGAAAATCATATGAATTCCTGTCCAACGTTTTTAGCATAGGCACAAAGTAAGGGGAGTCAGTTCACCACTGTAGTCCCTGTACACTAGTATTATTCTTAATATGAAGTAAACCGTAAGATTCAAACAAACAATAAGGATAAGATCTATCAGATTAAAACACAATTAAAATACAAAGGATAAAAGCTATCGGATTCAAACCAACAAAAAGACCATGAATGGTGTATCAGTACCACTGAATCCGTAATGCATAGGGTGGTCAAAGCTCAGACTTGATCCTTAATTTAACAAAGACTTTGAGATCAAGTAAACAATATTATTTAAAAAAAAAAAAAAGTTCCACGGAAAATCGCAAGAAACAGTATGGCCAAGAAAATCTAATAGCATTTCCAAACAGCGTTTGAAATAAGAATAACTTCAGTGAGAAAAGGATCATTCTAGAGAAAATTGGGAACAAGCTTACATCATCAATATAAAAATCTACATCTGCATTTGATGTAATTTTCCCATCACTATCAACAGCATGTGTCTTGTGCTTGTATGTCATCAAGATAGTCCTGCCACACATTAAAATAGAAATACACGAATAAGCTTACGCACCAAGCATACATACATACATACATATCTATATATATTATAAACAAAAAAAATCTTGATATTCAAGGGGGGATGCTAGAATCAGTTTTTGTATAAACCTTAAGGTAGGTTCGTCCACTTCCATGTAACTAGCTAGTTTGGCAAGGGAGATTGTTGAATACACTTTCAAGAAGGTCCGGACACCTGATAACAACTGTTGCTGTTTAGCTTCATACAGGAACAGTTTTAATTGAAGCCTATAGGCATCCTGATTATAATTTACTAGAGGCTCCTCAAAACTAGGAGCTGAAGGGGTGATGAACTTAGGGCATGCATATGAGAAGAGCTCATCATAGATAGCAAATGCCTCATCATCATATCGCTGCATTCTAGCCATCTTTTCACCATACTTCTCCCGTAACTGAGAGTTCACAGTTTCATCAACAAGCCTGCTTTGGGGGCAGAGTGAAAGGCAAATTGCCAGCAAAGCATACATTTGTTCATTTTTCTTCAGTATCTGCTCATACTGGGATGATTTCTGGTGATACTGTTTTGTCTTGAAGATGTACAAGAGAATTTTATTAAATTCTCGAATTGCTTCCACATATCTGTAAAAAAGCTATCAGTTAGGTCATGTCACATAAAATAAATAAGGAACAATGATAACATGAAACACAATTTTGTGGGATAGAATTCTTCAACAGACACATGAAACCTTCAAACAGTTCTTTTAAAATCAATCTATTATAGGTGAACAACATGTATTACTTTTCACTTGTGACAAACTTCATCAAAATAAATTATGGGGGATGCATTGGATTATTATTTAGTAGTCTGGAAGAGTATTTTCCCAATTTTAATAAAGTTTCAGATTCTCAATTGTAAGTCAGAAACTACAAACCAATATAAAAGACAAACTCCAAATCCCACACGCTGTAAGATCTTGATTCAATGATTCACATTGGGTTCGGAAAGCGATCATATACATTTTGATATGAACAAAAAAACAATCTACTTCCATTAAGTGGTGTAGTAAGGGAAAGTTTTAACTTAATCAATTGATCAACAAACAATTAGAAAATTTAAAAAAAACACTAATAATTCAAAATAACAGAGAGATTAATGAAGTCCAACACCAACACTACTAATCTACAATAGCAAAAGAAGGCCATTCAAACAATAGGCAATGCATACAGGGCAAAGGCGCCTCAAATGAACAAATGGAATAGAATCTTTAGATGGCAAAGTCTATTCACTGTCTTTCACAATCAAAGACCAGAGACATTCACTGTCCTTGAAAACTCAAGCAGCATTGGTGAAGCACCAAAACAAATCTATTCAAGAATATTGTCAAGCTATCAGTTCAAGCACTCCATGTGGTTACAGAACATAGTGATATCAATAGTCACAAAATAAAAGAATTACCTGCGGAGCATGAGATTGGCAAAACCATAGTGATAAATGGTGGTGATGTGACTCCCAATAACACTGGTATAAACCCCTTGCTGACTGATATCAATCGGAAGCAAGCACTTGATCCCGGTATGATAATCCCCGAGCAAGCAATGAACCCTAAGCAACCCCACCATACTAAAATACCCTAAAACCTTCAACACATTACTACCCCCATTGTAATCATACCCATCCGTGGCCGTAAACTGCTCGAGCCCCTCCTTCTCCTGGTCCAGAATCTGAATAATGGTACTCTTCTCCACCAGCGCCTGAAGGAAATTCAAAACCCCATACACATTCCAGGCCTGGTCGAACTGGCGCAAGAGCGCGATCTCCTGTTCAGTCTTGTTCTTCATCTTGGCGCGGTACTGACAGAAGCTCTGGAACTGGTAGACGAACTCGTCGACCATGTCCCAGAGCCACTGGTTGGGGAGCTGCATATTGACGACGCCGTGGAGGACGACCTGGAAGAGGCTGCAGTAGTTGTCCCAGGAGTCGATGCGCTGACGGAGCGTGGGCGTGAGGCGCGCGTAGAGGTGTCGGAACCACATCTCGCGGTAGAGGAGGCAAAACACGTGGTCGTTATCGACGTAGTGGGCCACGGCGTCGACGGAGGGCCACGGTGTGTCCTTGAAGAGCCGCTCCGAGAGGGTCTGGAACGAACTCTCGTACATCTGGTGAATCTCGTACACATTCTTCTCGCGGATGTGACGGTACAGGTGAACCACGAAAGATTTCACAGAGTCTGGGACAAAGTTCGGGTCGTACCCCAACTCCTGAGTTTGTTGCCGCTCTTCGAAGTCCTGGTTCGCCATGCTTGTAACAGGGTTTGTGAGGAGATACAGGCACCGAAACCGAACTAGATTAGGGTTTGCGCACTCACTCGCACACTGAAAGGGGAAGCTGAATATGTTAAAACACTTTTTCTACCAAAAAAATAATAATAGTTTTAAAAATGTACAAGTTTTTCAGCATATATCAACTTTATTCAGGCCCGCCAAAAGGTAATGGGCTTATCTTAATTCAACAGGCAATTGCTTCCTGCACCCGATCAATTGTGACTGGCACCCGACACACTTTTAAAAATCCTAAAATGCCCTTGTCTTCTTCATTTATGGATAAAAATATCCGGAATTGCTCATTGCTTACGGATAAAAATATCTGGAACTGATCGTTGCTTACGGATAAAAATATCCGGAAGCCAGCCACAGTTGTGCCTACGGATAAAAATATCCGGACCCAACTATATTCTGGATAAAAATATCCATAAGTCAAAACAAACTTACGGATAAAAATATCCGGACCCCAAACTCCCTTACGGATAAAAATATCCGCACCTCTCAAAAGTCACTTGCGGATAAAAATATCCGCAACTCTCACTCACTTATGG
>Ga0123342_1002986_pt1 | contig 27668 bp, 12 predicted proteins | sample Turbeawhitnodule_FD_89960 | JGI IMG/M metagenome (GOLD analysis project Ga0123342, IMG submission 89960) | Root nodule microbial communities of legume samples collected from Mexico - Turtle bean Mexico white nodule | ecosystem: Host-associated > Plants > Roots > Nodule | place: Mexico: Nepantla... | reverse complement strand
TGGAAATTAATGAAGGTTAAAAAAACCTCCGTCATTTTGCCGAGGTTTTAGAATAAACCTTTGGAATTTAAATAAGGTTAAAAAACCTCCGTTATTTTGTTGAGGTTTTAGAAAAAAACCTCCATTAATTAAATTAAATTCTAAGGTTATGTTAACCTCCGCTAAATAACCTTCACTAAAACCTTTTTTTCTTGTAGTGAGAAAAGTAAGATAAAAAATTGTATTTATGAGATTATAATTATTCTTTAATTTTGATTTCATTTTCATGAAAAGTCACGTATATTATTATTGAATTTTATACATTTATATTCTAATATGTGCTCATTTTCTAATTTCAGAAATTTAAAATTATAGTTTAAAATCTAATAATACAATATTAAAAGAAATATCAAACTTTAAAATTGTTACTGATGTAAAAATAAAATGTCAATAATAGCATTGATTATTTTATTTTAAATAAGGAAAAGTTAAAAAGAAATATTAGTCAATTCTTAAATTAATTAATATTTTTTAGGAAAAAAATTCAAATTAAGATATCAAACCATAAAAACCGATGACTAATAATAAAATAAAATATACTCTATTAATGAAAAAAATCATTTCATTATTAATAAATATTTTTATAAATAATATAAAAATTACTTTCAACTTCATAAAAAGACAAGTATTATCTTAAATCTTATTTCTTTCTAAACATTTAATTAAATTTAAACAATAATAATAATAATGAAAAATAATATATCAATAATTATATAAAAATCTTTTTTGTTACTAAAAAAATCTCCATATTTTCACTTGAAACTAAAACAATTTTTTTTAAATTAGCATATTCAAAATTGTCAGTTCACTTTACATGTTAATTTTCTCATTTTAAAAATGAAACCACCTAATAAATTTAAAATAAACATTTTCTTATGATATTTACTTTATTACATGTATAGTATATGGTTGTAATGAATTAGGCCACAATTATATACAGTCAAGTAGGATTTTGATAACAAGGTCGAACACATATCGATCTCTTAAAATAATAACCACTTAAATATGAGTTTAGCATAACTAATATACATTCAAGACTAATATAAGGATTAACACTGGTATATACACTAATCAAACTCATCAACTTAAAGGTCCTACGACTCTATTATGGGAATGTATACATTTAATAACATTTATCATACCAACCACCGAATATCGAATATTGACTTGAGTGTCAGATGATCTTTCACAGGTACCTCTTTCTCTCGCACATTCCAACCAAGATCCAACCCTTTTGACAAAGAATTTGAGACTTATTAGTGAAGGAAAATACCTTCTCAACCTATATAAGAACAATTGGCACCCACCATGAGGTTGAGAAGGACACATGATAACTACGAGAAACATGACCAATGAGAAGAAGACAATAGATTCAAGAGTAACTAAAACTAAGCATATGGCCCTTCTCTTAACACTTCAATGGTAAATGGTTGTGATGAAATAGAAGAATGCGGAAGAGATTCACATCTTGCAGCAGGAGAATGAGGAGATGAGGAGAAGGCTCACGGAAGGAACACATTAAACTCTCGAGAATGAGTTCGTCGGGGTACCCTGCCAAGAAGGTACCACCCCCTGATGCACTTCTCGTTGGCCATGACCTGACCATTGGAGGCTGGTAATCAAAAAGCTGAATCTTGGTTGAAAACTTTGTCCCACACCTTGGAACAATAAGAGGAGCCCACTGACATCCCTTTGTCGATGGAATTATGGAAGCTCAAATACACTCAAGCTAGAAGGGGTTAACCATAGATAAATATGATGGGACGACGGACCCCGACGAGCATGTCGATGGTACACAACGCAAATGAGCTTATACACAATGCAAATGAGGTTATACACAATTATTGATGTTGTTATATGTCGAGTCTTCCCCACCTCGCTAAAAGGTGAGGTGCTCAGTTGATTCACTTGACTACCTTCTTTATTAATTGACTCTTTTGCCACACTAATAACCAAATTCGAGACCCAATTTGCGACATGTTGACCTCACCACATAAATTCCATTGTGCTAGTGAACATTCGACAAGACAAGGATGAATCACTACACACATTTATGGAGAGATTCATAAAGGTGGCCTTGAACATTCATAACTTAAGTCTCAAAGTAGCATTGCATCACATGATCACTGCACTGAGGTCGGGACCATTTGCGGATAGCCTGTACAAGAAATTGATAGATGACCTAGATGAACTGCGATGCAGGGTTGCGAAGTTCATGCAACTAATGGAGTTGTGCGAGTTTAGAAGCAAAGCAAGGGCTGCGATAGTTGCAAATAAGAGGGAGACCAAAAAGTTTGACAAGCAATAGGCAGGTCCCAAGACGAGAGAACACAAAGTGCCAAAATTCTTAAGATACATACTTCTTAATGTAGATTGAGGTCATATTCTCAATCAACGAGGCTCTTAATATCGAGCTCATTCCCACTCCCAGAAAGGTGCCAACCCCATCCAATGTGGACACAAACAAATCGTGCAAACATCACCACAACTTCGGACACACAACCAAGGAGTGTCAGGCACATCTGAGAAGTTAATCCAAGTTGGACATCTGAGAAATTTCATCAAAGAAGCTGAGCACCAAGTCAGGACTATCTCCTAAGAAAAACCGTGATAGAAGTCACTGTTACACCAACTATCACCGAAATGAAGAAAATAGATCGAGGCAAGCACAACAACCACGAGTAGAGGAGACCTAGGATGCAACATTACGATGGGTCATAAACACAATCGTTGAAGGATATGATGGAGGAGAACCATTAGTGTTAGACCGAAAGTGCCATCTCAAATGGTGCAATATGATAACACTATAACATCGTCGCCTAGGAGAATGCTATCGATCACCTTCATCGATGTCGACTTCAAGGTCATCGACCCATTACAAGATGACCCCGTGGTGATTACAGTCAAGGTGGAACAATTTGTAATTATGAAGACCCTAGTAGACAAAGAAAGTTTTGTGGACATATTGTATTGGAAGACCTTCAAAAATTTGTGGATATCCAAAGACAACATCCAACCCTATGACGACCAAATTGTAGGGTTTTCAGGCAAAATGGTGGACACCATGGGATATATAGATCTCTACACAAAGTTCGGGAAAAAGTCACTCAATAGTAGGATAATCAAAGTTTGATACCTCATTGTCGACGCTAACACGTTATACAACATGAGGTTGGGGAGACATTCTTTGAACAAGCTTGGAGCTATAATGTGCACCCCACATTTAGCCGTGAAGTTTCCCTCAACCTCCGGAGACATCATCACGATCCACATAGACCTAAGAGCAGCCAGAGAGTGCTACGCCACTAGCCTTCAAGTGAAGTGCCTAATGCCAAACATCAAGACCCAACGCCCAAGTACAATCACGATAGCGCTAGTGGATCTCAACCTAAGGGTAAATTATGAAATTTGAGTACATTTGGGTGAGAAAACTACAATCCTAAAGCTCGGAGGGGAAGAATGTTGCATGTGTGTGGCGAATTTGTTGTCACCAGTTGAAGTCAAGATTATCTCTCAAACCCTTATAAAAAATGTCGACCTATTCGCATTGACCGTTGTTGATATGTCGGGCGTAGACCCAAATCTCATCTCACATAAACTCTCGAATTATTGAGAAGCACGTCTAGTATCTCAAAAGGAAAGAAAGTTGAGGGATGAGAAAAGGTAGACTGCCATCCGAAGAACCTAATGAGCTCATGGAGGAATGCATCACTAACCTATACGTTAGAGATATTCTCAGCACTCAGCTACTATTCATAATACAAAAAATAACAAATGGTGGTCCCAACAAATGAGCCCCCTATTTATAGAAAATGAAAGTAGACGAACACAAACGTAGCATCTTTTCCCAATCATTAGATTGATCACCCATCTAACAGTTGCAATCGCCTCGGGCACGGATCACAAAAAAGACGTCACCTCATTGTCCTCACCAAAACAAAGCTTTCTAGACTCTATAGGCCTCAATCCCTTGAACTTGGGGCCGATAGGTAGTCGAGATCACCTCATCACAACCACCATGGTCTCCCCAATAACAAATGGTCGAGACAGCTTTAGCATAACTAAAGAATACAATTTTTTTTTGCAAACTTTTTGAAGACAAAGACAATCTCAATGTAATAACTATAGCAGAAACAAAACTCTACAAAGCTAAATTTTGCAAGTCTGAAGGGCAATTGTACTATATATGGCCGATATGGGTTAGGCCACAATCATATAGCCAAGTAGGACCTCAACAACAAGGCCCAACACATCTCGACCTCATCAAACAATGACCACTTAAATAGGAGTTTAACTCAACTAATTTGTACTTGATGTCAGGCTAATGTAAAGATTAACTGTGGTATTGACACTAATGAGACCCATCAACCCAAAGGTTAAATACGACTTTATAAATAGGTTGACCAAAGTGAAGCAAATGTCAGCATTTAATAACATTTATTATTCTAACCACCAAACATTGAATATTGACTTAAGCGTAAAAGACCTTTTACATAGATCATTTATTCTCGCACAAGCGAAATTCAAAATCAAATAGTCGAGATCCTCTCTTATAACAAAAAATTGAAGATCTAACTTAAAAAATAAAAATAAAAACTTCACATTCTAAAAGAAAAAATTCACAAAAACAAATAATAACAATTATAACAAATTCACATCCTCACATCCACGTGAGTGTCATTTATAGAAACAAATAAGTTAAGAGTTGCTCTATATTCCAAAATTAAGTCTCGAATTGTTTTAGAATTTCATTTATGTCTCTAACATCAATCTATTTTTTTTCATCTTGATTCTTGAGCAAGCGTTATGTTTTTCAATTTTGATTCTTAATCATATATTAAAAATAATTAAATTTTTGAAAAGCTATTAATGTATGTTATACCAAAACGTATTTTTTAAGAGTTTCTGCCTGTTATCAGCCAAACATGTGTACCCTTACCTTGTACGTCACGACATAATAATCCATTCCCATTAACACCTGCAAAACCAGAAACAAGACAACAACTAACAATAAACTTAAAAACATAAGAAAGAAAGAAATATAACGTAAAAAGATGGATACCAAACACCAATTGTTTGGATTCAAAAGGTCAAAATGTGTGCCAATTTATGCAAATTTAGGTAACAGCTTCTGATGTTTTCTTTCATCGTGTAACATTTTTCTCGACTCTCTTGACCCGCTTCTAAAGAATTGCTGATTTTAAATATTAATTCAATTATAATTAATAATTAATTTATGAATATTTATTATCTAAATTATAATATTATTTTATATCTACATTCTTCAAATAAATTAAACTTTTTCTAATTTAATTTCAATAAATTATTTTTAACATTTTGCGTATATGATATAAAAACTAAAAGCATAGGACAGATAAGATAAATTAAAATTAAGTGACGATGAAAATGTCATCTTAATACGACAAATTAATAATATCATCTCATTTCCATTGAGTAATATGTATATTCATACGCATTCTTTTCAGTGTTAGAATGTTACATGTTTTTTTCTCTCTAATAATATCAAATGTTAAAAAATGAATTATAATTATATAAGTCTTTTCAAATCAATATCAAATAATTATAAAAATAAATAATTCAGAAATCTTAAACTTAAATAAAATAATCAAACGTGTGTCTCATAAACAAATTACAAAATCAAGAGAAAAAAAAAGTTAATATAAGTTTTTTAAAAAAACTTAATAAATTCAAAATATTTTAATAATTCAAAATAAAGATAATTTTTCTTATAAAAAAATGATTATATATATATATAAGAGATACAATAGGTGTGTCAATCTTTTACATAAACTCCACCCCCAAAAGATAAGATACTTAAACTATTTAGACTTCTATCTATTATTTAGACGAATAGGATAAAGATAAAGATAGATATTGAGATAAATACGTATATATTTATTATTGTTTTTATACTTAATTTAAAAAATGAAATATTAACTATATTCGTACGTCTATACAGTCAAATAATTCTTACGAGGACGGATTTATTAATCTTAATTATGATAATGATATTATGATTAGAGATGTTTTAGCAATTTTTGAGAAAGTAAAAATGAGATATAAATTCTCCGTTATATTAATATATGAAGAGAAGGCTTAACTACGAGCTTATCACCGCCGACACGTTAATTGTAAATTGTGCAGCAAAGACTAGGGTATGGGTCAGCGTTGACCTCTACTTTACAAAATCTATGTATGCTTAAGTATTAAAATACGATTATTGTATAAACACAAATGAAAACTATAATAGATTAACTATTTAATTAATAATATTAGTGTATAAACAATTACTAAGTTAATCTATCATAGCTCATCTATCCTATGTATAAGAAATTATTTTTAAAGATTAATATTAAAAAATTTAGATTTTGATATTAACGCTTAACATGAGACAAACTTTTATATAGATTTTATCTCGTAATTTTTTTATATATTTTATTTTATTGAGTATTAGTGACTCTTTATCATTAACTTTAAAGTTAATGATGTTATAAATTTGTATCGATTCTCTTCGTCTAATATTTTTTTTTTCTATATGAGTAGGTGTATTATAATCTAAAATTTCATTTAATCTCTATAATTTAATATACATACATAAAACATCAACAATCCAATAATATTTCCTCGATTACTATCAACATAACACATGTATTTATTTATTACAATAATATTTACTTACTAATATCCTAACATCTTTCAATTCACTCTTAAATCATAAAAATGAACAATAATATAATTAATACTTAATATTTAATATTTAATATTTAATTTATTCAACTAACTTAAATTTCAAATACAAAAATTGTTAAAAGAAATAAACATATAAAGTTTGAATTAGACATATTCCAAACAAACTCTTTTTCTTTATTTTTATCAAAGTAAATCAAAATTCACTAAACAAATTAAACTTAGACATGGATTAATGGATTTAGTCGAATTAGTTCACATATTAGACATTTATTCTTTGGATAAGATACACGAAGGGAATGTTTATTTGCTCAACAAATTATAGAAAACCAAACAATTATGCAAAATCAGCTAAAATATATCTAATAAAAAAATAATAAGTTTTAACCCTCCAATAAAGTTTCAAACATATATTTAAACTTGTTTTCACTTTATAATGTTCACATATACCAACTCAAGTCAAATATGACTTGATAATTGGTTTAACTCACTAAATTGGTTTAACTCAAATCACCTTTACAATGTGTTTGTTTCCACTGCTTCATTGTTCATGCAAATAGAAAGGTAGATGACCTAACTATTTATATCCAGTGAAAGTCGCGGATTTGCGAGCACGAAATGATGGGGTTGATTGTTTTTTTCTTCTTCACTGAAGTGCATAGAAAGCATGGAAAGTCATGCTAGCATATAAAGATTGATCATGGTGCCCTTAACTTTATGCGGGAATCTGCACGTAACAGTTGCATGTAATGTCCTAACCAACACAGTAGCAATGCACAACTTTGCAGTGATTCTTGGACACAACTTTGCAATGATTCTTTGACCCTTTAAATTGGGTAACATTATAGGTGGTGTTCTTAAATACTCATCAATGGAGGTAGATGAGTTCATTCACAATTAAAAGCGTAAATGTTATGAGGTCTGAGGTACTCTATTTTTGTTGTATTGAAGCTTTTGGTGTGTTAGTTTTGTGCTTTTGTGGAGCTTTCCTGCATATTTCTTGGTGCTTTGGTGATTTTGTGGAGCATCTTTAGTGGTGCAGCTTTGAGGTAAGAACACAAACCCAATGACTATTTCAGCATAAAAAATGTTTAAAGGAATCATAATCGATTACATGTTTGAGATAATCGATTATGCTAGTTTTTCCAGTTGATAATCAATTATCCAATGCCTTTGAATAATTACATAATCAATTATGACTCACTTTTTAAGTGAACATCGATTATATGATGCCCATATAATCAATTATGGTGTTTTTTTTAGTCACATAATCGATTATTCCGTGCCTTTGTAGAGTTACATAATAAATGATTCTTGGTTTTTTCACTGAACATCGATTATACCTAGGCCATAATCAATTATCTACGTGTTTTAAGTGGATAATTGATTATCCTCGTCACTTAATCAATTATCTTGCATGGTTTTGAGATTTTATCAATTTGATTTGGTTCATTTGTTGTGTTGATGATGTTTTCAAAGTTCACATTGGTCTTTATTTGGTGCACGAGTCCCCGGTATTGAAGACCTTCTTAATCAGTCACAATTTTTTACTGAGTGAGAGCATATGCTAGAGTATGGCATGAATTTTATAATAGATTGATCGTGGCCCTAAAGTAATGAATTTTCCCTTCTTTCAGGCAACATAGTTTGATTTTAGCCATCATTTGGAACATCAAGGATTGAAATAATTTGTGATGCTGAGATATGGATGTTTTGAGGATATGATGAGAGTCTTTTACACAAATCTTAGGATCATAGATGATGTACCCCCTGTTCCGAGGTGAACTGAAAGAGGATTACTGGTGGAGCTCTAGATTGGATGTTGCTGGCTAAATTGAAGTATTAGGGACTGAAAATGAATGTTGCAAACCTTCCTAATGATTTGAATTACGATTGTGATATGGCATTAGCAGCCATGATGAGGCCAGGGATGTAGGGTCTTGATGTTAGGACTGTAAGTGGTCTATCAGTGGATGATAAACTTCTCCATTACACATTTGTTCACATCTTAAGTCCACGACAAAGTAATTATTCTCAATTGTTGCATGAAAATATTTTCATATTATGGGAAATAAAAAATAATATAGTGATTAATATAGGCCCCATTATATAATGGCACAAAAGATCAAATGTCAAGAAAATAACATGCTTCTTTCCTATGCCATGCTCATCACACGGATCATGAATGTGTGTGAAGTCAATTTATAGCTCAAAACAAGTCTCGAGCTCGGATGATCCCACTTCTTTAGGAAAAAAATAGTGAAGAAGTTAAATATTCATCATGTACAAGTGTGTGGTAGTATGAGACAGATCAACTAGAGGATGAGGAAGATGACGTTGATCCAACCATTCTAGACGAGGATGTTCAAGATAGTGCACCTTAGGCTCCATTCTAGGATCACTCGGAAATGATACCACAAACTTGGAGTGAAATTCAAGAGTTGCATAAATCAATAAAGATTATGAACCTCAACATCAACACACATTTCGATAGGGTTCATTACATGATTCAGTAAATTCAGTAAATTTGTTTATGTTGAAGCGAAATTTATGGATAAAGTGTATGCATAATAAATATTAAGCAGAGTATATATATAAAGAAATATGAAATTATAATATTGTCTTGAAAAATAATAACAATAATATAATGAACTATGTATTATTTTAAAGATTTCAGAATATAATGAAGTTGTTGTTGTAGATGGTTTGAATATTTGCTATAATTCATGTTTTTTTTTAGTTAACTCTAATACAGTACTTACAAAATAATGTTTTCATTTTTAACTACTAATAATTTAAATTAAAACATCTAAATTTATAAGAGAACTCGTTTAATTAAAAATGGTGCCTGACATATTATAAACTTCCATACATATGACTATTTTTTATTAAAAAAATCTTAAACTTGACTAATTTAAATTAACAGTAAATAGATATGTCTTGTCAATATAACTTTTTTTTTCTGACATTCAATCAAATTTAAATAATTTATCATGTCATTATTTCCATTAAACTGTAATTTAAATTAAAAATAAAATTAAAGTTAGGGTAGAGTTGGTCCATGTCTCTTTCTCTTTTAGGAGCCTATGTTAACATTTCTTCCTCTATGTTCACATCTTCCCTGAATATCTCTTGTTAACACTTTCATTATTCTTCTTGGGAGTTAGGTGGAGATGGAGGATTGAAAAAATGGGGTAAAGAGTCTTCATAGGCAGTTTCTTCCTACACCCTACATTTTTCTTCCTGCACTTCCACAAGGTTGCGCAAAGACAAAATTGTCCCTATATAAACTGTACATTTTTTTTTTTGTATTTCGGATTATGAAATTCGGTAAATTTTCAGATTGAAGCTTCCGGTAAATTTTCAGATTGGCGCATCCGGTAATCTCCCAGATTGATGCTTCCGGTAGTACATAAATGATAGTGTTAATCCAAAATAAAAAGATGCAAAACATCCATAATTGAAAAAACCATTCTAGATCCGCTAATCCATAATTCAAAATATGCATTCCGTTCAAAAATTGATAATGAAAAAAATCATTCCGGATCCACCAATCCGTAATATAAATTAGGTTTCCGGATTCAACAATCTAGAAATCAATAATTTATGCAAACTTTGCTTCTGGAACACCCCCTCATCCAGAATGCAACATGATTCACTTCCGGATTGATGAATCCGTAACACACTCCCAAATCCCGAAATTGTGGAGGTCAGTTTCGAAATTTACAAAATTGTGGGGGTGCAGGAAGAAAAATATAGGGGTGCAGGAGAAACTGCCGTCTTCGTATTCCTAGCTTATAATTTTTTTTGTTTAGCCCAATTTCTATGACCGGTGCATTATGTGGGTTTATAGACTGTTTCTTCCTACCCCTTTATAGGTTTTTTTTCTATTCCATACAAAACGTGAAAATATCTTTTTATCATTTTTGTATCACCCCATAGAGTAGTTTTTGGATTATGTAATCCGGACACACATTTGAAAAAAGACTTCTGGATTACATAATCCAAAAGCTAAAAAAGACTTTAGAATTACATAATCCGAAAAATAATCATGCATCCGAAAAAAAACTTCCAGATTATGTAATCCAGAAGCTAATATTACTATTATTATTATTATTATTATTTTATAATTATTATATCAATTTTAATTCTAATATTTTGAAATTATTAATTTGTTTGAAAAAACTATATAAATAATCTGTTTATTAATGATTAACCTATACAAAATGCAGTACTTAAAACATTTTTTCATAAGTTGTATTAAGCTTTTAAATCAGATTAAACTTTAAAAAACTAGCTTAAAACTAATCCTATATTAAAATTACGCTTCAAACTCTAATTTGAATCAAACTACAAAAATGTAGTAACTCCAAACCATTTCCACTCCTATTCTTAAGCAACCTTCTTTATGAGCAAGATTCATTTGATTGTGTTTCCGACCAAAAGGGTGAGAATATCATGTTTTGGATTCTCTTACAATTTCTCAGCAACCAAACGTGCCCATTATTTTCAAGAACAAAACATCTCGAATATTTGCTAGCTTTATGTCTCCCCTCCTTTCTTTTATCAAAGTCTAAGAAATTCTCTACTTTTTTATTTATTCAATACTGTTAATCTGCATGCAGCATTGAATTATTCCCTTCAAGAATTCACATTTTTTTGTGTGAAAAATCTCTTCTTCTTTGACTTATGTAAATGCAGCTGTGTAGGTACGTTCCACCTTTGGTCTATGGCGTGCATGGGGTGAGTTCTTTACTGTCTTTGTTGTTTGTCTTGGTTTGGCAGCTGAATTTTCAATTGCTGTTTTTTGAATGTGACTATTCTACTGCCCCACTTATTACTTAATCTGTAAGAAAATAACTTTTTCAATGTGTTATTTATAATTGTGTGATTTTGTTTCACCAAGTGAGTTTTGAGGTTTTGTCTAGCAATGAGTGAAAATGGGTCAATATGAAAGATCCAAAGTCACTAGTTGCCTTGATCAAGGTGATATTGCTGTTTTTGTGAGGCTGATTTCTAGAAAATTGAAATTTTTATTGCTTTGCATCTTTTAATCTTTCTGGGTATGTTAAGGTTCTTCTCTGAAGTTTGTAATACTTTTTTAATCATGTTTTGGAATCTTTGCTTGCACTTGCTTAGTTTTCAAGCAAGCAAAAGATATGTCAACAGGGTAGCCTGATGGGGCTTTTTGTTGTTTTTCATTCTTTCTTTGGATTCTTTGGAAGTTTGCATAAGATACATACAATTTGCTTCTGTGAAAGTTTCATCAAACAAATGTGTTCTAGGGGTTGCTTTCTAGAACCGTTGGTTAGATGCTTTGGGAAGAAACCCTCATTTTCAGTGTTTTGTGGTGATTGGTTTCGGGTTCTTATGCTCTCTTCCATGGATAGGTTAAAGCTCAAATGCAAGGGTTTTTTCTGTGTAAGAGAGACTTATTTTATGCTTATTTCTATTTTAGGAATAGGGTTTTTCCTATTTGCTTCCATTGATATCTTGTCAAAACAGTTAGCACTTACCATAGTGCTAGCATATATCTCTATAGCAGTGAGCCTTGTAGCTGTTCTAGGCACAGGTTTGTTTCAATTTTTTCTTGTTCATATGTAAATTCAGGTAATTGAAAATTCAATTGACAGGAAAAAGGAAAAACTATATAGTACTGGTTTGAACTTGATAGTTACATTTAAATTTTGAGAGCATTTTTCCATAATCTTTCATTTTACAAATAATCATGTATTTGTGTTGTGTAAGACATTGATTGTAAACAAATAAACATAGAAGTTAGTTATATGAGGAAGTTCATATCTGTTATAATTGGTACCACCAGCAATTCTTCTGTATCATCAACATCATCTTTTTATTCAAGCTGGTAGATGAATGTTACTAATAGTTGGTGTTGATCATGCTTATGGTTTAACCTGCTACAGAACATAGGTTGTCTTGGATGCTGCAAAAAAGCTCCAGGGATTATTTCAATGGATGAAGCTTCTAAAGGACTAAGAACTCGAGAACTAGCAGTGACTAAAGTGGATGGACCAGATGGTTTCTGGAGCAGCAGCACCTCTGAATTAGACCACAGTGCAGCTCACTCGCAGAGAAGCATCTCATCAATCGGAAAATCAAATAATCCTTCTGATCCTCAAAGTAGTGGAAGCAGTCAAAGTGGTCCTCCTGAATTTGTCAACCATGGCAAGTTTGCTCCTATATGTTCATTATCTGTTGGTTCTCTGCTATGGAAACACTCTTGCTTGATCGTTCATAGAGTTACTCAAGTCTTAGCTCTTTTTTGCTATTGTTTTAATATTGAGAAATGCTAACTAGATACTTCTATAAAATTTATTGAAAATATAAAATGTTATAGGTTTCACATCTTACTTAATGAGTCTAACTAATTACTTTGTAATTTTTGACAAATTTTAACCGATAGTAGAGACTGTGTTAGAAAGAGCAATCAGAAAATGTGTTGCTAGTATTCGTCTTTAATATTTTCACAAATGTTTGCATCAAACACCTTGAACATCAAGTTACAGTTACAATTCAACTTCCTTGGTGTAGGTCGCAAGTCATCTTCTTATGTTCATTCTGAAATGCAACTTCATTTCACATTTTTCCTTTTTCCTTTCATGCTCTAATTGAAGAGAGAGAGAAAGAAGAAGAAGAAAATAAAGGGTTCATGAATAGAAAGTGAATTGATATACAATAACTGAATGTCTTGCTATATTCCTTTCTCTATTTTTCTGTTGTTGTAAACTGTAAGTGCAATTTCTTTAATCTTGATGTATCCTTGCAGTCAATTTACTTATGTAAAACAGTACTAAAACTACTGTTTCTGGAAACTGTTTTCAGGATTTTGGTTTATCTGTATGCATAATTCTTTGATTCCATTCATTTCTGACTGAAAAGTTTGATCCATGCAGGGCTTCTTCTCTGGAACCAAATAAGGCAACAATGGGTAGGAAACAAAGGGTCTGAGAGTATCCCAGAAATTCAAGAACCAAGAATAAGGTAAATAAACATAGACATTCCAGGGTGAAATCTCAAGTGCTGAGTTAGAATATGTACTCCCTTTTTCTTTCAAGAATGCGTATAATTTTCTGCACTAAAGAGAAGCAATAGATAATTTTCTGAGTTACAATAGTGCTATGTATGATTAATGTCAAACTGTGTAGCATTCATTTATAGTTATTCTTTTTAGACAAAACTTGCATGCAGATTCTTAAGTGCTTTTAGTGGTGCATGCTAATACAAATTATAATTTTACTTTGATAGCTTATGCTGCTCACCTTTACCATAACTTTTACCATGCAAATCTTGGAGTTGAAACTCATTCTAATTAGAGAGCATAAAGTACCTAAAAGGAATTCTGTACAAAGATATGTCTTTTTGAGGTGTTTGCAAACCTCCTAATTCTGAGCTTATGTTCCACAGTTACAATGCCACCAGTGACACCCTACTTGGGAACAACAAGCCCTTTCCCCAACGCATCCCTTTGAGAGTATGATTTTCTGAACCTAGTTCTTCATCTATTCATATTTTAGTAAGAAAAACACTAGCAACACATTCTTTTGAACACAATATTTTCTAAAATTACAAAAAAATGTGGATTTCACATCCTATTTAATGATTCTGTCTCATTCCAATCAATGAAACCAAATTGTAAGAAGTGTGGTAATTAGCATTGTTTTTCTTGTAATATCCACTTACTCAAACAAAAGGGGTAGCTTGGTTCACAAGCCTCCCACCCTTTTCTTGAACATATCACTAATTGTTTATACCATATGTTGTGATAGGAAATGATTGACTTTCTTGTTGATGTTTGGGAGCAAGAGGGTTTGTATGGATGACCAAACAAAATTGTATTTTTTTTCCAAGGATTTTGGAGGAAAGGTGATGTGGAATTTGTTTGTTGTCACAATTGCTGTGAAGGGAAGAACTTCCAAATTTTCTCTTTCTCTGTGTAGCTTCTTTTCTTGTTCCAAATCCATTAGATTACTTCATTTGTATAACTCTTGATTCTTTGGTGGAGTGATTCATAGACAAATTATTCATCTGCAAAGGGATAATTCAGCTTCAGCTGCTGCAAGTTTCTGTAATATCTGAGACTTGAGAGCCAATGTTTGTTCTTCTCACTAGTCATTATTAAATGATGTGACAATGTACAAATAAAGAGAGTGAATAAAAAATATTAAGAAGGACAACTTGAGTTAAAATAATTGATTATTGTAAGAAATGGTCTAGAATATATAGTTATAACATTATTAAAACTATATAACCTTTGAAGTCCTTAAGAATAATATTATATGCATTTTTTTTCTTGACTATTCCTTTATGGTTATATAATCCAGTTTTTATTTTTATAATAACCAATTGCTCTCACAAGCTCCTTGTTACCTCCTCAATGGAGATCTTAAATTGTATCGATTTTTTTTTTTAGTTTTGAAAATGGATGTCTTTGGAATATGTTGTCCAAATATGTCTTTGAAAATGGATTTATTCTGTGCATGATTCATTGAAGATAAAAGAAAAGGTTAAAAATAAAACCTACATTAAAAATGTCATATCAAGAAGTAATTTACAACATGAAATGAAATATTAGAATGTGAGTTTTTACCACTAAACATAGATATTTCCAAATATTATTTTGTCTTACTATTATTAGCTTGATTTTACTCCCTTTCATTTCCCACTAAAGTCAATAATCCCATAATACCTTAAAAATTACAAGCTGAAAATTATTAAAATGATAAATTAAACATTACTATTATTTAACTTGCCGATTAGATTGGAATTATCATAACCTCGTATAAGAATGTGAAGAAAGTACCAAGGAGAACAAATTTGTAGAAATTGTAAATTATTATTATTATTATAAGGAGAAAATTAGCTAGGCGTGTGAGATGGGAAAAAAAGAAATAATTATAAAAAATAATTAGTTGTTATAGTGACTAAATTATAAATAATTTTAGAGACTAAAAAAATTTTTGGTTTCTAAATTAGTTTCTATTATCATTAAATGGTTTCTAAATTGGTATCTAATTAGCTACCAAGGATTTTGCTACCAAATTTAGAATCTAAATAATTGGTAGTTAAAACCTTGGTAGCTAATTAGATACCAATTTAGAAACCATTTAACAATAATAGAAACTAATTTAAAAATCATTTTTTTTTCTAAAATGATATCTAATTTAGTCACTATAACAACTAATAATTTTTTGTCTCTAAAAATGTTATATCTTATTTTATTTTATTTTACTTTTTTTTCTTATCATGAGTTTTCTCAAGTCCATTATATTAGAGACCAATTAAACTTGGAGTGATGTAAATGTAGTTGTCTTAACAATTTTTTACACATAATAAGAATGGAACAACAAATTCTCTACTATATGCATTTAACTTAGAGTAGATTAAGTTTCATCTTTATTTTGTTTATATATAGTCACACACTTTCAATTAACATTTTATTGCTTATTTATATTTTAAATATGACAGTAATAAGAGTTATATTTACATACACATATAATCTCTGAAATTAGCGAGTTACACCTCCACAATAACATTTTAAAGTCTTAGTACATTTTGATTACATATTGATTAACATAGTACATTTTGATTACATATTGATGAACATATAGGTCACTATTTAGATGATTAAGTGACTGATTAAGTACTTAATCAAAAGTTAAAGTCATATAGACACACCATTAATGCCTATAAATAGGTGATATATTAAGGTATTAATAAAAACCACATTTCTAACTATCAAAATATTGACAAAAATAACCAAAAATAGGATTAATCAAAATAAGATACAATCAACTAAAATTACATTGTCTTGTAATACAAGACTCAAATTACCAATAAAAAACTACTTTAAGTTAAAAATAGTTTCATTATCGATGTTGTTTGCACTATTGAAACTTCTCAATAATATTGAAGGCCTCTCCAAACCCTCTTTCTTTGCATGGGATTATCTTTAGCTGAGATGATCTCGTCGTAATGAAAGTCATTCAACATCAAAATTTTCTTCTTCAAGTGGAATCTTATAAAGGAAAGCAACTTGATGGAGCATCTCGTTGAAGCCTTCCTCGTGTTAATCAATAATGTATCGCTTGACCTCCAAGGTATCTCCCTCTGCTTTCCCTTTTACAATTTGCTCAACATAATCTTTAATCAACCACGAATCTTAGACTTCAACTTCTTCTCATTTTCTTTGCCAATAGGTGTTTCTCCTTCCAAGAAGACCCATAAATGGTTATTTGAATGCACCTCACCTCCTACTATTTACTTTTGTTGTCTAAGAGATATAGACTTTAGGAGCATCCTTCAAAGAACTTCCTAAGTCGGTCATTTCTTTATTTAGCTTTTTCCCCTCCATTGAGGTCTCCCATTAGCTAATTTTGAACCCATAATCTTCTTTAGCAACATAACCTAACCCATGAGTTTTAAAAACAAGTTCAACAACTTCAAAGGAGGGGTCAACTTGTAAAATTCCTTCTAGGTTGAACTTGAGGTAAAAGTTCACCCTATTTGACAACTAAATTTTCTAGCCAAGAAATTCACTAGTTGTTGAGCTTCGTCTAAGCACCAAAAGTCCACTAATGAAGTCACTTTGAAAAATGCTACGAAGGAGATCTCTCCTAATGATGCTAAATTTTTCTTATATTTTCTACCTTGATTTGACTCTAATGACACAAGTCAACACAAGGTTATTCTTGTAGGTGACTTTCTTCTCCACCTTCATGACATGCATCAAGAGACAAGTCATCCTTAGTTGTTTGAAATAATTCTTGTTCCTTGAATTTAACTAAGTTAAAATCACACAAATAAGCAAACATGGTAAGAATAAAACATAGCGTAAAAATCTAAACGACGACGTGGTGACAAAAACATTTTTAGAAATTTTTGGGTGAAAAATTTATGGGAAAGTTGATTTAAAACAATATCTTCATTTGTCATCATTGATCTTAGTCAACACATACCTTATGGAATCCCACACCAATAAGAGAACATTTTTCTCACTATTCATAAAATAACTGACAATTTGCTAGCTCACTAGCTCCTTAAATGTTTCAATCTACACAGGCTTGCAATTCTACTCAAACACCGAAAGTTACAAGCACTCACAATATTACTCAAAAAAAATTCTAAGAAGTGGTACCTTCATGTTTTACCTCACTACTTATTTATGGACAAACACAATAGCAACACATCACTGTTGCAAACCCCACCAATCGTTACATTGTTTTCATCCAACTGTCGTAAACACACATATTTTTCCACTTCCTTAAAATTGCCAAGCTCCAGTAAATGCTCATGAATCCCAGCATCATGCATATATTTTAGACTATTTATCACTTGCATACACTTGAGTCTGTGGGGTCAACTTGTTGTTGACTAAAGAAATGAATTTTTTCTTCTTAAAACACCTCATCACTTACACCTCCTCCAACCTAGAAGATCAATGTGTGAACGTATATCCTGAGAACATCTTGGACTATCAAGTACACCTCAACAATAACCTTTCAAAGTTCTAACACATTGATGAATACTTATGTCACTAATGAGATGAATAAGAACCTAATAGTGTTAAAGTCTATATGAATACACCATTAAGTGACTTAATATATACACTCACATCTTGATTTGAATGCTTACAAAAAAGACATCCAACTTAAGAAATAAAAACTATCTTAATTTTAAAGAACTTATATGAGCTTTTTATAAAAAAAAATCTATATTCAACTTATAATTCTGTCTAGTTATTCTAAAATTTCTATTTCACTCCAACCTACTTGACAAAAACAAGCAAATCATCAAGACTCTATTCCTTTTGCGAAGCATTCATTCTTCCTTCATATCATGGTCAAACTACAATATCTAAAACAAATTACTATTTGCGAATAATTAGTATTCCAAGGTTGTTAAGAAAAAGGTTGTTGGAAGACCATATCATTGAAAACCCAAGTGAAGGCAAGAACCGTTGAAAATATGAGCAAGAACCAGTAAGAATTAAAGGATATATATATATATATATATATATATATATATATATATTATATTTTCCAGTGTTGAAATTTTGCAACACAAATCTAGAAGTTTAGTTGTGACTTTCTTCTCATGCCATTGGATTTGTTTGAATATGAGAAGTTTTGTCGAGAAAGTATGTAAGACGGATGTGAATTTTTTTTAAAAAAAAAAAACTAAACAAGTCCTGTCAATTGAGGCTAAGAGTAAGTTACCTAAATTTTTCTGAAAATGTTTCAATTTTAAGGAACTAATATTATTATAATTATTGTATTTGAGATATTATATATTCCCTTGAATATTTGATTATCCATTACAGTTTTATCCTAAATTGTAACACAACAAAACATGTATGATCATTAAAAATAATCACTTTCCATGAAACAATTATTAAATTGTTGTAACTTGGAAAAATTGAAAATGAAACCCTAATATTGCCATTTCATGTATCTCTTTGGTAAGGGTAATGTCAAAAATAAAAATAAAAACGAGTTAGAAGGCAACAATCATTTAATAAGAAAAGAAATCAAAGTGTATTCGGAAAGAATTTTGTTTACTTTAAGAGAGAAAAAAATCAGCTTACGTATGCATAGTTTGTAGAATTTAATTTTTATTCAAACTTGGTTTTAAATCCTTACATAAGTTCGTTTTAATTTGAGGAAAAGAAAACTTCTATCCTCCTTTAATAATGCTTACGAATAAGCTTTTTAACATATATATACATAAATTAAATGTAAACTTTATTATTTATTTTTTTTATATTTTTCTCTTTTAGAAATCTTTATGAAATTAGTTCATGTCCTTAATTTTGTTATGTTAAAGCTCTCACAATTTATAAAATTATAGTGTTATTGTCACTTTGTTAGGTAAAATGATTATAGTTATATAAGAAGATGGAGTTTGAGTCATGAGGAAAATGAGGTACAAATGACTTTAATGTTGGGATAAGAACAGCAATGAAAGGGTAAAGTTGGTTCCCTTCTAAGGCAGCAAGAGTCAAACACGTTAAGAGAAAAGTAAGACAAAATAAACTGTGGCAAGTGGCAAATCACTTATATAAAATAAGGTGTGAATGAATTCACATTCAAGAAATGTATGGCCTCCAAATTGGACCACATAATACAAATATATCATATGTGTCCAAAATATATTGCTCCATAGATAGGGTTGTTATGCTGTATACATCCTTGTAAATATTGTGTGTAACATTAATATATTATAAGATTTAGAAGTAATTATAATTTTAATTCATGTTATCCCACGCACGAGTTGTCATTCTCGGTGTGAGCGGGTGTGTTAGAGATCCCACATCGATTAGAGATGAGGACAATTCATTGTATATAAGTGAGTGCAAACCTCACTTCATGAACTGATTTTATGGAATTGAATTAGACCTAAAGTTTATTTTGTAATATGTTTAATCTTTTAATTCAGAAGTAACATGTTATAAGTTATATTTTAGGTTGTGACATAAGTTTTAATCTTTACAGTTTTTTTTTATTGAGCATTAAAGAGATGCTTCAATAGTTTTGAAACAAAATTTAAAACATACCAAAAAAATCACCAACATGACAACACAATAAGAAAATTATGAGCAAACAATGTTTCCTATATGTAGATTAACTATAACAAAGGATTTATCTGCTATAAAACACCCTGCCCATCGAAACAGAAAAACACTTGAAACACTAAAAAAAATATGATGCAGACTCATGCAGACACTAAAAAAAATTTAATCATATTTATTGTTCTTATCGAAAATGAGGTTTCTAGTTTCGATGTGGAGGATTTCTTTCTGAAACAAATTGTTTGATGTTGATCAATTTCAAGAATAGAAAGAGTGTTCACTTATAAAAAAACTTTTCGAAACTCAAATCAATAATAATGATAAACATATGTAAGTATGAGTGAATATATAGAGTTCAATGACTACTTCCCGAATAACATTCATTCTTATAAGCATATGTCAATTAAACGGTAAATATATTGTAGTGAGTAAAAAATAAATGATCATTTAATCAAGTAAACTTATAATATTGTGATTCTCCTTATATGATGAATTTTTGTATTGATAAAACTTGAACTATGTAAGTGGTTATTTTACTTTAGTGGTGGGTGAGTAAATGCAATGACAAGAAAGTCGCATCTACAATAACATCAACTAACATATCAAGTAGTTCTTTTTCTACTTTATTGTTGTGTGGTTTCTTGTATAAACCAAATGACTTAAATAGCATCTTAATGTGAAAAACAATTTTTTCCATAAAGTTAACTTATATTAAAAAAAAAAATTGAGATATATTAGAAAATTTTAACGAATTAATTTATGTATAAGTTAATTTTAGAATAAAAGGATACGATTTCACCTTTTTTTCTTCTTAAAAGTGTTTACAGAAAAATTTGTCCAAACACATCTCTAATCAACTGTCACAAGTAATCTTTCAATCAAAGAGATGTGAAATAATTCTTAAAAAGTTTATACGAAGATATTATTTTAAAATGTTATTAGATTATCCTAATGATATTTATATTCACTTGGAGAAGCTTCTCATGTGAGACAAACTTGATAAGAAACATTTTAAGCTAACCTTAAATAACTTTTTAAAGTTACGAATCCCTTTAAGATTTTGAGATGTTAGTATTGGTTTTTATCGTTATTAGTGGAAACACAGAATAATCGTACTTATGTATCTATATTTTTTTTTCTTAGTTTTTATGATTAAAAAATAATTTTGTATGAATCGAAAATAAAAAACAAAAAATAACATGTAAAAAGATATGAATTAAAAAACTTTTTTTTTCTTTTTCTTCAGTTTGAGTCTCTCTTCTTCTTTAAATTTTTTCTCCTCTTCCTTTCATAGGTTTGGGATCAGAGAGTGTAATGATGTTCACAATAAAGTTAGGATTGACTTGATGATAGATGCAAAAGAATAATAGTTTTATCAAAAAATATAGTTGTTTGAAATGGAGTGAAAAAATTGATTAAAAATTAATGTTATTTTATTTGATATGTGAGATTTGATGTAAAAACGTGTGAGAGTATTTTTTCTTTCTTCCTATTGTTGCCCTAAAATAAAAAAATTAAAGAAAAAAGTGAGAGTCAGTTTACTTATAAAATCTGTACATTAATATTAAATTAAAAAATAGTTTAACAAAATCCGTTAAATGCAAATTTTTATGAATATTTGAATATCAGATTAAATATAAGATTATCAACGATGAAGATCAAACATTAAGACAATCAACGGTAGAGATCGAATGTAGGAGGTTATGAGTAGTTAGGACCAGTGACGTATAAATATTAGGTTTCTATTTTGTAATAAAGGTTGGAATTTGTAAACACCCATAAGAATTTTATCTCTTTCTTTTATTTTCTTTATCATCTAATTTACGCATTTTTTATTTCTTTTTTCTATTTTCTTACAAATATCAAACATCTTTATTCGTAATGATGTTTGTGATTAATAACGTTTATCTATAAAATTGGATAAATAGTCGATTTAGTATAATAAATATTAATAAGTTTCGTTTTTAATACAATAAAAAATTATAATTATAATTTTAATAATTTTGTTAATAATTAATATAACTGAATTCATGTTGTTTAATAATTATCACATGTATTTATTAAAGAAAAAATTAAGATTATTATGTTATTAGCTTCAAAGGAAATTACTAAAAAAAATTAATTTATAAAATAAAATAAAAAAAGTAAAAGATAAAGAGTTTAATTGTGATTTAAAGTTAATTTTCTCAACAAACACACACGCAATTATTAAAGGTTAAATACATGTTCCATTATATTAACAATGTTTAAACAAAATTAAAGTTTTTGTATTAAAACTGTAATTTTTTCTGATTATATTGAAAACAAAATATATTTATACTGATTACAATAAATAAACTATTTACCCTATAAAATTAAACACAAACAAACATTCCCTAAAAAAATCATGAAATAGAAACAAATTTTAGAGACAAAAAATAATTAGTTTCTATATTGACTAGATTATAAATATTTTAGAGACTAAAAAAATTATTGGTTTCTAAATTAATTTCTATTATTGATAAATAATTTTTAAATTAGTATCTAATTAGCTATCAAGTTTTTTAATACCAAATTTAGAATTTAAATAATTGGTAATTAAAATATTAATAGCTAATTAGATATCAATTTAGAAATTATTTATTAATAATAAAAACTAATTTAAAAATCAATAATTTTTTTAATCTCTAGAATGATCTCTAATTTAGTCAATATAAAAACTAATTATTTTTTGTCTTTAAAATTGGTTTCTATTTTATGATTTTCTTGTAGTTAGTGAAGAATCTACAATTTTTTAAATATTTGTAAAATTATGTTTATTTTTACGACAAAATTTACATAATAAAACACATAAAAACAAAGTTTGAATTACATAAAATAGATTCATTTAAGATCTAAGAAAACAATTATATTTACACAAATTGAACCTAAAAAAGGGATTCTCCATTTATTATTAAAAAAAGCCAAATATCCTGAAAAGTTGGAAGAACTTACTAAACCTACCATATTGGGTCAAACTCAGTAGGTCACATGTGTACTATGTGCACAAAAACTCACCAAAGCCTTCACCACACTTAATTAATCTTCTTCTTCAAGCAATTATCATGCGTGAACAATTAATATATACGTAAATCAACTTGCATATCTCCATGTTTCTCACTCTATAAAGCATAGAATATATATAATGAATAAAAAAATTGATTCGAATATATAAACATTGGCATGGAGAATAAAAAAGTAGATTGAGAAACATGCATAGTATGATCATGATTCGTCATAGATATACAACACATAGTCAAACACAACAACAATCCACAAACTTCCAAAATTTGGCTGAGTTGGCATGCAACAACATAAGAAAAAAACTATAATGAATCCTTGTTCTTGGTACCTAGTTCTAAGGTTGCAAAAACAATTTCAAAACCTTGTAATGAACCAAGAACACTATGAGTGTGTATATTATAAGTTATAACACAAGTGGATGACATGCATGCTTCTAGGAAAAGGGAATCTCTTTTTCTCTATTTGTTAATCATCATCAATCCAAATACAATGCATGTTTAGGGTTAAGAGAAAATCATGATTCATAATTATAGAAAGCCTTGGCCAGGGTCAAAAGTAGCTGGATTCATAGGGTTTCTATTCAAAACCAAAAAAAAAAAGATGGTGATCATTTATCAACGAATATTAAATCTTCATAGAAAAAAAAAACAATTAACACTTGCAATATTATTACATCACCTCTTACAAAGAAACCACAATTGATCCCACGTTCCACATACACAACTATACATTTAATTAATGTAAATACAGGGAAATTCATCGGATCTATACATACATACATATATATATATATAAGCATGCATATTTAATCAATCTAAAAAAAAGGTTGTTGTAAGTTGGTATTTTAGTTTTATTAGTTAAATATCTTGGCAATCAGATTCACGTATTTTAGTAGTTTTTTTTTTATCAAATATATTTTATATGTTGATGCTAAGAGTCAATTATGCTCTCGTTATTGGAAAGATCCATGTATTACAGTGTCTTTAAGTTAGACTTTACATTCTTCTTTTTCTTTGAAGCATTAGATTTATGTCACTTTAATTATAATATTTTTTATTTTCTTTAAATTGATTGATTTTTCATTTACAATCACCAACATTTTATATCTTGAAATAGCATTTCAAGCACTAGTGTAAAATGTAAAAACAACTACTATTTATTTAATGTGTTTCTACGGTCAGACACAGTCTTTCAAAACGCGGTGATATTTTTGAAATTAAGTTCATTTACTAATTACAAATAGTTGTATTCTTAAATATATTTTTATCCTAATTCTGAAGCGTACCACTTACGTGTTCATACTTTCTTTCTCTTCTTTCGCTTTGCGTTTTTGAAGCTCTATTCATGCTCTCTTGTTCCTCTCTTCTTCTGCGAGTTTCATTGTGTTTTCGTGCCATTGTAAGTTCGTTCTAGCTCTGTTTCTTCTTCACCAATGATTTATAATTTTTTTTTCGTTTCCTTTACTTTGTTTGTTTTCTTGCATTGCTCAAAGTATTGTTTCATTGCCTTCACGCTTCTTGTGTGTGTTTTTCTTTGCTCCGTCACTGTTGTACCATCCGCTGCCATCGTTGTTGCTGCCGGTCTTGTGCCTCTCTTCACCAAAGTTGCCTTGACGCACAAGGTTGGTGGTGTTTTAAATTTTTTTGAATTTTTTTTAATGTTATGAATTTGTTTATTTGTTTATTTTTTATAATTTGTATTTTTTAAAATTTACATTATTTAGTATTTATTATAATTTGTATTTATTATTAATTTATATTATGTTAGTTGTTAGTTTAGAATAGAATTATCGTGTTGGTATTGAGTTCGAGGGTGTTCGACCCTCGACAATTAATACGTGATGGTATTGAATTCAAAGGTGTTCAACCCTCGGCAAACGCATGAGATATAACACATATTAGAAAACACCTGAATGATTATTACATAATATAATGGATCGAAATTGGATTAATTATGTTCGCATAAGTGATGAGTATGAAAGAGGAGTAGATGAATTTATACAATTTGCACAACGTAACACGAATAATAGTGGTCATGATGGAGCAAAGATCAAAAGTTAAGATTTTATGAATGGAAAAAAAATATAATTAAAAGAGGAAATTCTACCAAAAGTAGGTTAATGAGGAAAAATTAATCATCCACAAATTTAAGGGATATTTCATACCAATAACAATTATTTCACGTATAAATCATGTCTAGTTGACCAAATTTTTAATAAGGATAAATAGTTCATTTTTTACTAAGGATTTTATCCTTTTTTTCTTCTTTTCTTTTTTGAGTATTTTGTATTGCTAGTATAGGGTATGATATTTGCATACTTGCAACAAACTCGATAGAATTTCTCGAAAGTACATAAGAAAGGATTTGCATCTAGGCAAACTAACTCCACGTAAAAAAAAGTTAATAATAGTTTATTTAATTAGATGTCATACAAATGTGTAAAGGATGTGTTCATACACACACAAACATAATGATAATTGTATATTTATGTGTATGTTTGTTATGGAATTAATGTAATGATGATAAAGTGCATGTTATTAGATTTCCTTATCAGTTTGGGACATATATCATAAGATATAGAAGTATGAGATTGTATGTGTTTTAAGTGTAATTTTTGATAAATTATGATCTTTATCGTGATCATTCAAGTAGTAGCATATTGCTCAAATGATGTCCAATCAATGACTCATGCTTGCATGCACCTCTAACCATCGCTCAAGTAACAATATGAACGATCATGTGAAGACTTCTGGCTTGAACAAAATAGAGATTGAAACACTTTCTCTTTTTTGGAGTAGATGGTGCTCAAGGTCACTCAAATGTTAAAGCTTAGCGGTGGTGCACGAACTTCTTGAACATGTGAGACCATGTAATTACATGTTAGCACTCAAGTGATGATACAACTTCTCAAGTGATGTAACAACCACTCAATTCTTAATAAAATTATGTATCTCATGTTTTTTGAACTTGTTCTAAGTTACACAACAAATCACTACTCAAAGGTTGTGAGAACGCTTCAACGTTAATGAAAAGACATTTTTAAGTTCAAAAAAATATTCACCAATTACAGTAACCAATACACTATTTATTAAAACTTCATTCATAACATGTTTCTAGTCGACAAACCCAATTGAAACTACAAATGAGAGTTTACCAAAATTGACGTACAATATGACAAATCAACAAATTAAAATAAAATGATGATGACGAACTTATACATGATAAAACTTTAACAAAAATTGACTAGTCATAGAGATTCAAATATTGAAATCAATTTTTTTTTATCATCAATTCAAACTCAAATTGATATTCAATGTAATTTTCTAATTGTAAATTTGACATTATCTTATTCTCTAGGTCGGTTTTACATTTCCAATAATAATGAAATATATGTTTTGAGTGAATATTAAATTTCTAAAGATAATAATAAAAAATATTATATATTTTAACATATAAGAAGGATAAAGAATGCAATACGAAGCGCAACTATATTGACAGAGAAATATAATTTTATTGTATATTGTATCTTAGATAACTTTATTTTTTAAAAATAGCACATATTTAAAATAGACTGTATATATATTTTAGTATTATTACTCATTGTGTTGTGTATATGCTGTTTATTATAATTTCTTAAAATTAAGTTTATTTTAAAAAGAAAATAGCCCATACTAGTAGTTTGTGTTAATGCATGAATCCAATGAAAAAGAAAAATCCCTCTGGCATTAGCTTCGTGCCACCTTACACATATATGTATAGTTTATATGCAACTTACGTATTTGACAAGGAATTGTGAAGTATAAAAAATATTAATGTTGTAGTTTTAGGAATACCCATCACGTTGAGGTTGTGTGAGATACCAAACTTCAAATTTAACTTAATTCTATCAAATCAATTTTTAAAATAAATTTATTTCTATTTATATTATAAAATATTATTATTTTTAATTTATATAAGATTTTTATTAAGTAAATTATAGTTAATCTGTATATCATATCTAATTTTCCTAATAAATCGTATTGGTTTATAAACCATTATATATTCATATATTAAGTACTTAATTAGTATATTAGTATATTGTACGATTATTTACAAGCACATGTATGTAGAAAACATTTAATTCAAGGGATGAACTGTGAATGATGTTTTTTATCTGAAATATATATATATATATATATATATATATATATATATATATATATATATATAATATATAAAAAATATATGTTATATAAAATAAAATAAAAAAAATATATATTAAAAAAAAAAAAAAAAAAAATTAAAAATAATA
>Ga0123342_1002985_pt1 | contig 27671 bp, 9 predicted proteins | sample Turbeawhitnodule_FD_89960 | JGI IMG/M metagenome (GOLD analysis project Ga0123342, IMG submission 89960) | Root nodule microbial communities of legume samples collected from Mexico - Turtle bean Mexico white nodule | ecosystem: Host-associated > Plants > Roots > Nodule | place: Mexico: Nepantla... | reverse complement strand
CCTCACAAAGCCAAAGAGCCTCCCTTATTTCTTCCTCGTCGAAGCCAGCAACCAGGGACACGTTATCCTCAACGGTGATGGTCTTAAACTCCACCCCATCAAGTCTAACTCCAAAGTCTCTCGCGGCTTTAAATCTATTTTCAAAAAGTCTCTTCGCTTCGATGCGCACCGTACCAGGTTCCTCACACCACAGGTCCCCCACCTCCACCCCCTTCACTTCGTTCCTAAGCCTTCTCCACCTCAAGGAGGAGTTAAAAACCTTAGTGCACGAGTCCCCATTCTTGAACCAGTTCACTCTAGCTTTTTGACAAATAAGGGACTCAATCTTTTTCTCAGTTTCTATCAGCCTACCAACCAAATCATATCTTCTCAGTCTATCAGATTCACCAAGGTCAGCATTACAGTCCCTACAATCCAAGTCCTCTATCTCCTGTAATAGTCCTTCCTTTTTGGTATGCAGGTTTCCAAACACCTCCCGATTCCATATTTTAAGGTCTTCCTTCAGGCACTTCAGCTTCATCTTGAACTTTTGAAACACATCCTCCTGAACAGCATATGACCCCCACTTGTCCTTGATCATGTCACAAAACCCCTTTTCCACTTAGTGAATGTCGAAAGTCTACATAAAAAAAAGTTACTGTCATTTATTCTATATTTGAAGTTATATAGTTTTTTTTTCATCTCATATTGTCTTATATATTGATTGATATTATCTTATTTATTGAAAGAGTCCTGATGTGTTGATAATTATACATTAGATTATAATTGAAAAAATAAATAATTTTATACTGAGATGGAACAATTTAAATTGAATTGATCAAATTATAATTGTAAATTGTTGTCTTTCAATATACAATTGTCAAAATAAAATTTTATTTATTTGATAACATAGGGCAAATGTACATGGATGGCCAAACACTTATGTCTTCACCAAAGCAATGGGGGAAATGATTTTAATGAAAATGAAAGGCACTCTACCATTCATCATCATACGCCCTACTATGATAATAAGCACACAATTTGAACCTTTTCCAGGTTGGATTGAAGGTTTCAGGTACTTGTTTATTAACACATATATCTATTTTGTAAGAAATTAAAATATAATCATTTGGGTGAGTTAAAAAATATTTGTAATTTTTTTTACTACAGAACTATTGACGTTATTGTGTTTCATTATGTAAATGGAACAATGAAAAGCCTTGTCGGAATTGGAGAAACAATTTTAGATGTGGTGAGTTTTACAGATGAATTTTTATTCAATTAATCTATAAAATTTCTCTTTCTCTCTCTCTACACAAATATTTATTGTAGCATTTAAAAGTTAATTAATTAATAAAGCAATGCAGATACCAGTGGACATGGTGGTGAATTTCATGATAGCAGCATCAATGGCTATTTCCAAAGGTCTATCAAAAAATTTGGTGTACCATATTGGATCTTCACTGAGAAATCCTTTCACACTCAATGATCTTGTAGATGATATGTATTACTACTTCACAAAATATCCATTTGTTGATGAATATGGAAAGACAATAGTTGTCACCAAGAAATTAACCATATCCTCTAATGTGAATCACCTCTCCCAAAATAAGGTATTCTTCTTTCATCAACCTTATGTTACTTAGACTGAATATTTTTTTATCAGTAAATAATAAAATGAATACATAAGGATATGAAGGAATATCAGTATAAAAAAACTCTTTCACATAACTTTTTAAAACAAATCATTGTTACAGGAGAGTCCAAAAAATAGAATCTATAACATCATCGACCTTCCCACAATCTGTATAAAAAATTATACCCAATATTAGCTTAAAATTATACTGATAAAAAAATTATCTTAGAATTGTTTTCCAAAAAATTGACCAAAAAATTGACTAATTAAGATATTTACAATATCAACAGAGCAAATGAACTAGGATTCTTTAAAAAAACATGCAACATTGTCTTGTAGAGATATATAAAAACAACAACACCCCCATAAAAAATTATACCTAATACTAGCTTAAAATTGTGTTGATAAAAAAATTTATCTTAAAATTGTTTTCCAAAAAGATTGACCTAAAAAATTGACTAATTAAGATATTTACAATATCAACAGAGCAAATGAACTAGGATTCTTTAAAAGAACATGCAACATTCTCTTGTAGAGATATATAAAAACAACAACACCCCCATAAAAAATTATACTTAATACTAGCTTAAAATTGTGCTCATAAAAAAAATTATCTTAGAATTGTTTTTAAAAAAGATTGACCCAAAAAATTGACTAATTAAGATATTTACAATATCAAGAGAGCAAATGAACTATGATTCTTTAAAAAAAAAATGCAACATCCTCTTGCAGAGATATATGAAAACAACAACACCCCACGAAATCAACTTTGTACTAATAATTAGTTTATTTTAAAAAAAATTGTACTGAAATTGAATCTTAAATCCTACTTAGATTAAACACTATTTATCATACTCATGAGATTTTGTTATTAATTTTAAAGAAATTTATTAGGAAAATAGCTGCACAATAACAATATCGAACCAAAAATTGAAAAATAAAATCCCACACACTAGGAATATTAGAAGTTATGCTTCATAGGTCTAATAAGTTGTTCCCAGCTATGTAAACCCTAATAACACAAGCCACCAACTAAAGCTTTCTATGTCATATATATGTAAGTAATAACAAATTGCTACAAGCTCCATAAGTAAAATTTCGTTTTTGTGCTCTTTTTTTTTACTAATCCTTTATTCTTTCTTTGATTATAATTCTCTCAATGGATCAAAGGTGGTGATTAAAATTGAAGATTTCTTGAAACCTTTTTCCATGTTTAAGGGCATGTATGTACCACTTACCCTATATATTTATAGTTACTCATATATAAATATATATATATATATATATTGTTTTGATGAATTCGATAACATTTTTTGGAGCTTACCCTAATATTTACTTTGAAATGAATTATAAACAGCTTTGATGACAAGAATGCAGAAAGTTTAAGAATGGTAACAAAGAGGGTTGCTAGTATGGATGGTAGATTTGACTTTGGCTTTGATCCGAAGAGCATTAATTGGAAAGACTACATGATGAATATTCATTTTTCTGGCCTAATGAAGCATTCTATCAAGAAATTATCTATTGGAAGTAAGATGTAATATTATAACGACAAATAGGCTTTTCTGTTTTTTTAGGGATATTTTAAAATAATTTATTTTTCTTCCTACTATTGCAAAATATAATGCATGACAAGAAGGATATTACTCCATGAACATTCATATGTATTATGTATTTTCATGATATGCTAATTTATTGTGGTGTGAAAGTTATAAGTTGCTCTTAGATTTCAAATTTGTTTCTTGCTTGATATTAGAAGAATTGAAGTTAGGCTCAAAGTTAAATTGGTACCTCAAATGTTTTTGTTATATATAATTTGATTACTTTGTGCCTTTGAATTTTGGAATTTATGTTATGAGTACATTTGATTATTTGGGTTTAGGAAAACATTATATTGTAATCTAAAGGGTTGAAGCATTTAAAGTGCTCCACATTTATTATTTTTATTGTTGATAAATAAAAATTAATAAAAAAATTATAAATTAGATTTTAAATTGATATCTAATTAGTTACCTATGTTTTAAAAATTATAAATTAGTTTCTAAATAGATATCAATTAGCTAATGCCAATTTAAAAATTAGTTTATAAATTTTATTAATAATAAAAATTATTTTATATACCAATAATTTTTTTATAAAATAATATATAATTTAGGCAACTAATTAATTATTTTTTATCTCTAAACTTTAATATATATATATATAACTAAAAGTTTAATTAAGTAAAAAATTATTTAAACATAACCTTTCCCATGTTTTAATTTTGGTAGCAAGTGAGATTTTTGAAGAAATTTAGTTTATGAGACAATATATGCATGTCTTTTCGTGCATGTAGTAGTGTGGTCTACAATTGTGGTGAATAGGAATGGGTGATTCGTATGTATAAAGGAAGTGTCCCCTCCCAAACAAGTGTACATGCAAAGTTGGTTGCAAAATAATTGGTTTGCATGTGCTTCTATTTTTCTTCATTGGGAATTGATATCATCTTATCTATCCACCCACATCCAACTATTAATATTATATTCAAGGTATCTACTTATGGATTGATATAGAAGATATTGAGTTTATAGGATATTTAGATAAAATGATTTTTTTTTTTATGAATATGTAATTGCTTAATAGTTTAAATGATATATTTATAGTGTATTTTTTTATATAGTAAAACAAATCAAAAATTCACCATACAAATGAAAAAGATTGTAGTTTTGAAAATACATTTTGTGGATTCCTAATCACTATAACAAAATCATTAAATAGAAATCAATTTTAAAGACAAAAAAATAATTAATTACTATATTAACTAATTAAAAGAAGAAAAAAATAGATACTATTTTTTAAGTGTATGGTTTCTTGGAGAATTAGGGGAATGTATCTCGAGTGGTTGCGATCTTCTTTGGCTCTACATTGTGATGTACAAATGCATTTTAAGATGTTTAAACTTATAGGTTTGAAACATGTTATTATTAGGTGTTGGGGGGACATTTGGGTAGGTATTGTAAGTGAAATTTGGAACCACAAGAATAAAGTTGTTTTTTAGAATGGGCGCGTAGATTTAGTGGAGGTTTTACGGTGGTACAAATGAAGACTTGGTCTTGGGTCACAATAAAGGAAAGATTGGTTGATTTCTCTTACTCAGATTGGTGTTTGGAACCTCAATGATGTATGAGGTATTTGAAAGATTGATTTTTGGTGTTCCATGGTTAATGGTTTTGGTTACTATTTTTTTCAAGTTTGGAAGTTATGGTGTGTATTGCAGGTTTCTTGGTTTTTTCTATCTAACAGGTTCGGGTTGATGGTTTTGCTCTTGGATTGCGATAAAGGAAAGTGTATTTGACTTATTATATCGGTTTGACATTGGACCTATATGGTGCATGAGTTTTGATAAATTGATGTGTGGTGTTTATGGTTACTGTTCTGTCCAAAATATGAAGTGGTAAAGTGCTTTTTGCATGTCTTTTGGTTTATGTATCCTCCTCGCAAGACCGATTTGTTGATGTAGGCACCTGGTTATTTGGAGCTCTTCAGCTTGCTGTCAAAGATCTTGTTTAGTAGTTAGATTTTATGTCATGTTTGAGGGTGTAGTCTCTTTGGTGGGTTGATGTAATTGTTTTTGTTGGGATTTTGTATCTTGATTTGGTAGGTTTATGGTTAGTGTGTTGTAATGTCTGGTGGATCCTTAGTTGGTTGGGTGCCAGGAAACTTGTTTTGGATGTTTTGTATAAGAGTTGATGCACCTCTGAAGTGCCTCATTTTATTTTATATATTCTTTGCTGATAAAAAAAAAAGATTGTTTTAGAAACTAAAAAAAACTAATGGTATCTAAATTAGATTTTATTATTTAATAAAATTTATAAATTAGTATTTAATTAGATACCAACTACTTTAAATTAAAGACTAATTTAGAATACAAAATAGTTAATAACTAATTTTTTTTTTTATATATAATGTTTGATACCGAAACTATTTTATAAAATTTTATTAATAATAAAAACTACTTTAGATACTAATAAATTTTTAATTTATAAGATATCTAACTTAATCAGCATAATATATAAGAAGTTAAAACTATAACAAGTTAATTTTTTTTTTCTGGTCTGATCAATATTAATAACAAAATCATAAAAAATAATAGAAAACAAGAAATCTTTAGAATAAATTTATTTGAAATTTTGATCATTTGGATTGATTTGTAGATATCATCAGATTTTATGAAATAATGATATATGGAATAAGAAAAGTTAAAAAAAGAAAAAGAGGAGAGTATGAGAAAGAGCGTGAGAAAAAAGTTGTGTTTTTTTATCGGATGTTACAAAAAATTATAATTGATATTATTTGAAATAATTAAACATGAAAGTTTAATGTATTGTAATGAATTTATTAAAAATTATTAATGTCTATAAATTTTGTTTGTTTTTTAATAATTTAAATTTTAAATTTTTTAAGTTCTATTTAATATATTTTTATTATTTATTATACAAATACTTATAAAAAATAATAATATTGTAATATATATATATATATATATGATAAGCAATATATATTTCATAATAATATAAATTAAACATATATTTATAACTATGTAGCTTTACTACACACGCGCGTGAAAAGTTAAATAAGATATATTTTAATAATAAAATATATTAGGAAATTAAAAACTAATTTAAATTAAATTAATAAGACCTACAAATCATCACCAATCATTCAACTCAAAGTGTTGGCAATTGAAAGATTTAGTTTCAAACTAACACCTCAACACTGTATCAAAAAGTAATATCACGTAAAAAATAAAATTTATTATTTATTATTTATTATTTATATTTTTTTTAATTTCTTTCTCAATGTGAAGAACACATAAAGACAAATTAAAGATTACACAAAAGTATAATGATTATCATAAGAAAATATGCGTGTTCTAATTATTTAACAATCAAATGTTTGCTTCAATATTTGTAATTAAACAAGACATTTTGGTTTTTTAGGGTTCATAAAGTCATATCATTCATCAAAAGTATCTTTATTATTTGTAGTTAAGAATAACAAACATAAAATAAAGAGAGTTTATTATTTGTATCTTTATTATTTGTCGAGAGTGATTTAATGTAATAAATAAAGAGAGTTTGTCACACACTCATATAAATTAGCCATATAAGTTATAGATAATAATAATACTTGTAATGAATTTAATTTATAATAGAAACTTTTAAGAAATTATTGAAGGTGAAGTGGAAGTAACAGGATAAAAACAAAAACAAAAATTATTATTTTATTATATTTTTTATTAACAAAGAATTAATTAATATTAAGGACATTTCAGTGTTTCAACCCTTATAAAAAAAAACCAACACTCCAACCATAATGCTTATATTTTATTATACTAGATTATTTAACTTATTTTACTTTAACACATTTTTATACTAAATTTTGTGAAAATTACTTTTAATTCAAAATATTTTTAAAAGTGTAAACACTCATTCAACTCACCATCTATTGTGAACAAATTTGTAAACTCTATTTAACTCCTTTTAAAATTAATTTATTATTTCAAATAGATATACAAAGAATTAGAAATTAAGTTCATCTTACAACATTTTTAATTGGAACTATCTAATAGTTTTACAAATTAATTACATTAATTCATACTATATAAATGATCAATAGAAATCATACAAAAGCAAGTTTATAGAGCAGTTGATCATAGAAAGCTCTAATGGTGGTGCCATGTTTGTTTGGTAACTGGTTAGTTGTTGCATGGTTATGTTGTGCAATATTAAATCTAGGTTGTGTGATTGCACAATACACGATAGTAGTGAGCTTTTATTTGTTTGTTATTATTTTGGATTTCTTTGTGTGGGGTTAGGAGATATGTTATGTTTCTATTAATGATAGGAATCAAGATATCTATGAATTCTTGGATCCCTATTTGATTAATCAAATTGGATCAAAGAAAGTTGAAACTCAATCATACATCACTAACACTCTGAGTTTAGAGGGAAAACAAATTTATGTTTGCCCTTATATTAATGAGTAAGTTCAATTATAAGGTCAAATATTACTATTTCATGTTTTAAATATTTACTATTTGTTTTCATGAATGATGTAGGGGTCACTGGCAGTTACTTGTGTTATTCATAGTTGATAGCACCGTTGTGTGATTTTGTTCACTGCACAAGAAGTCATCCACACGTCTGAAGCAAATAATTGATGTGTAATTACATTATAAACTTAACTGCATATGTTACTTAAATGTCTACTAACGCGGTTTTTTGTATTAATTAGGGCATGGCGTGGATATAGCATACTCAGAGGTTGACTCAGTGCAAATTACCAAAAGCTGACATGGTTGAACCTAAAGGTTTGTAATTTTTGTCTCCCTCTTTTCATTGTTTATTAATATTATCTTTTAATTTATATTGAATTATAGTGTAATAGACAACTGGGAGGCTATGAGTGTGGCTATTACGTTATGCAATGAATGGTTACCATTGTAAGACTAGGCATTCAAAAAGATTGGGAGTAAGTAATAATATTTAAATTATTCTTTATAATTCTTTAAAGTATATGTATCTTAACACTAATGTGAACCTTATTTTGTAATGCAGTTCTTTACGGATGAGCAACCAGTGTATTTGGCCACCATAGATTATGTGAGACATGCTTGGACCACATATTTTCTCTAGGATAACTAATCAATAGTATAGGAATTAGATAGATAGATAGATAGGAATATGTATTAGTATTTGTAATACATTTTTAACAATATAATTTGTTTTTTTGAATGAATGCGTCCCAATTTATGTATATGGCTGGATGGATTTAAATGAACAAGTTAATTAAGATGGAAAAACACATAAAACAAAATGAACTAAAAAAAGAATGTCCATAATAACGGTGGTTATAACCATAACCACCGTCTAAAACTCAACCATGTGCACGGTTTAGGAAAGGGTACAAACGACGGTTATGGTCATAATCATCGTTTATGTGTGACTTATGCACAACGGTTCTAGAGCCACCATCTATACCTCAATAAAATAGACTATGTATTCAAAGATAGCAGTTTCAAAACCGTGGTGTAATTGCTAAAAAACCGTTGTTTTTGACATTTTTTACACCAGTGAAAACTAGTATCGAAAACTTAGATATACATTTTTTTTTTATTTAACAAGATTGAACTGACCATGTTATTATTTTTACTTTTGTGTATATTGTGATTAGATGCAACATTGGAATAAAGATATTATTTATTTATTTATTTTTGTTTTAAATAATTTCTTTGAATTTTTACTATGGTTTATATCATTAATTGATTATAAAGACTATTTTTTGTGAGTTTTATATAAAGAAATGATACAATATCTTTTTTTATATATTTTATTATTTATTAAAAAAGTGTTTTTGGGATTGAAGGATGTGAGAGTAATCTCATTAGCTTGTAGCAGTTAATATATCTAAATAAATGGAATGAGAATAAAGTTTGTTTTAGATGATAAAAAAATAACAAAAAATAATGTATTTTATGAATAAACAAGAATAAAAAAATTCATGATAATTGAGTGCAAAATTACTAAACTTTCTCATAAACCCTAAATATATCTTTTGAGTAAAACAAAATAGTAACAAAACAAATTTTAGATTTTTTTTTTTCATAAATTTTTTCCTAAGAATCTCATTTCTAGAGAAAGCAATATTAATGGAAATTAAAGAGTTGTTGTTCTAAACACCCTCATGTGTTTTAATAAAAAAAAAATTAGGGCATATTTCAAAAGGGTAGGGTTGTGCTTGGGGTAGCTTCCTAGAAAGTCTCTTATGATATAATTGTTCTTACAAAAGAACAAATAATAGAAGCATGAGAAGAGATTGTACTTTGTGTAGGACTTTTCCATGATCATGTGCATTCATATCATAAAGAAAATTATTATATAATAAAGTAAAGTAACATCCTTTTTTTTTTGTGCCTCACAACTAAATATTCCATTCTCATGGACACACATAATCCACCTCTTCATATTGTAGGTCCAACATTTTTGCCCTTTCTCTCCCTCCAAGAAGAGAAGACACATGTTAAAATAAAAATTTTAAAAAAAGGGAAAAGTTAATATTCAACCCATTTAGGAGTGGAAGAATATTCAAAAATAAAAATTAAAAATTAAAAAAAAAAATATATATATATATTATTTTTTTTTTTGAAATAATTTTGATAACTTCTGTATAAGGGTTGAAACACCTGTATAAGGGTTGAGACTTCTGAGGTGTCAGTATAAAGGGTTGAGACAGTTTCAGTAGTGTCTGTATAAAAATTGGAATATTTCTGAAATGTCTTATTTTATTTTATTTATCAAAAATAAAAAAATAAAAGATAAATGTAATAATTTAGAGACAAGAGTAAAATAAAGACTCAAATGTTTTTTTTAAACACATTTGTTTCTTGAATTTTGATTATAAACGTTTCTATTTTTTTTATTCCACTATTGGAAATTGTTGTTTTAAAAGATTTTTTATTTTGTTTTCTTTTAAATAATGGTGCATCAAGTTAATAACAGTCCATATAACCACAAGAAAAATATAGAATAAAAAAATTTGGAAGATAAGGAAAAAAAATTCTAAAGACAAAAAAAACCGTATTTAACACACAAAAAAACGTAAAATAAATAAAAGATATATAGATTACAATTGATTTAAGTTTATAACTGCTATCTCTAATCTATAATACCATGTATAAAGAAGTTTTATAATATATAGAAATTATTTTTATTTTACTTTTAATTAATATTTTAAATCACAACACAACATTCATTAATTATAAAAGAAAAACGATCATATTTAACAAAAAAAAAAAGACTATATAAACTTATTTTTTTACTCTCACAATTAACACTTACCTTGTTGTTATAGATTAAGACAATATATGAAATAGGATATTTCATTGTACACTATTTTAAAAATAATAAATAAAATCACACGAAAATATTTGATTTTGAAAAAGTAAAAGAAAAATATTTGATTTTGAAAAAAGGAAATAAAATCACATTTTGAATAATTAAAGTAAAGTAAAATTTTCATTTACAAAATTCCTGGAACTTGAAACTCCTCTTTAGACTCAAAGCAACTAAATTCTTTATAAAAAAAAATTAATTTGAGTATTTAAAGATGTTAAGTCGATCATGTAAAAATTAATACAACGCTACACGAAAATAATTAAATAAAAATTAATATATTAAAAGTTATTAGTATCTAAAATAGTTTATATTATTAATAAAAAAATTTAAATTTAATTAATTATCACCTACTTTATATCATAAAATTAGTTGTTAAAATCTGAATAGTTAATTTGATACTAATTTAAAAACTAATTTATAAATTTTTATTAATAATAAAAATTAATTTAAATATTAATAATATTTTTTAGTTTATAAAAATATTTAATTTATTTAATATAATAATTATTTTTTTTAAATTAGTTTGTATTTAATAATTTTCTTTACAGATAAACTACAGTTTCAAACTACATTTATTTCTTATCATTAATCCATTTAAAATCCACCAAAAAAAAATACAGCCAAATCCTTCTTTCGAAACATTAGAGTGAGTTGAGAATTTAAATAAGATGAGAATAATTTAAGAATTGAATTTAAAAGAGAAATATGATGTTGGAAGTGCAACATAATAATTGAATGGGAAGCGTGTGTTAGAAACAGCACAAGCATTTGAATTTTGAATTTTGTCATATTTATATTCGTTAGTTATCCATAAACAATTATTCAAATTAAAGAGTGTCTCATCATCACATGCAATGTCTCCATCGTGCCCTAAGCTCTCATTATAAAAATATATGTAAAACATCATCACTATTTCTTCTCATTTTCTTCACCTTTTCATTATCAAACTAATTTTTAAAATTAAATTAAACTTCAATTTTATATTGTTAAAATAGTATTATAATTATTCAAAATTTTATCCTAATTAAATTATATATACTATGGAAACACAGACGCAACCGCGTTGTGTATTTGCATTTTTCTCTTTTACTCAATTTTTACTATGATAGAAATTTAACATACATACAGAAATAATTTTGGATGAGTCGAAAATGAAAAGCAAAAAATGGAGGACAAAGATGATCAAAAATAGAGGTTATTTTATTTTATATGTGAAATTTGGTGTGAAAATGTGTGAGAGTGTATTCTCTCTTTCTTCATCTTGTTGTCGTAAAATAAGGAATTAAGAAAAGAGTAGGGAAATCATATAAAAACTGTACATTCATATTAATTTACAAAATTAAAAAATAATTTTATTTTTAAGTAATTCATATGAAATGACAAAATATTTCATTTTATTAATAAAATGAGATGTATTAAATAAGGATAGAATCGGAAAAAAAAATTATGTACACCAAAAAATTGTTATAATGGAAAATTTCCTTTATATATAGGTATAGATTTATAGGTGTAAATCTCGTATTATTATATGAAATTTATATCTTATTTATATTTTTTATCCAAAACCGAACAAATATAATTATACTGAATAATATTAATCAGCAATTTCAAATATGAGTACAATTCAATTATTATTCACTCGTAAAGAATCACAAAAATGGTTGCCAAAAAGGTTACAACTAAAAAGAGTAGGGTACAAATGAGATAAGGATAACTTTAGTATTTATCAACCAATTTTTTTATAAGAAATTTTTGTATTTTCTTCTAAGAATTTTTAAAATATAAAATGCACTTTTTAAACTCTTAAAATTAACTTATATGTAATAATTTATAATATATTATTATATATTATTTTTAAATTATCTTTTATTTTATATATAATACTCTAAATCCTTTTTTTCTTTATTTTTCATGATTGTCATCTATTTTGATTTGGATAGTTGACTAAAGTGAACTTTTCAGCTTATTTAGTCATGTACAAAAATTTAGTTGTGTTTTTGGTTATGTAATTTAGATTTCTACAATTCTAGTTTTTTAGAGATAAATGTTAAGTTAACTCTAGGAAAAGATTTCTATTAAAATTGGTTTGAAAATATAGAATGATTAATTATATGTGGAATTTGTCATAAATGATAGATTGATTTTGAAAATGGATTTTGAGGTAGTTCAATTTGAACATTAAATTAAATATTCTAATTAACATTGATAAATAAATAACACTAACTTTCGTCTTTAAAAAAATAACTCTAATTTACATTGGGTTAAAATATCATCAACTAAAAAAACTGACATAAATTGAACATAAATATATTTGACATTAACCAAATTATTGGTAATGTTAATTAAGAAGATCATGACTCGTGTTAGTTTGGGAAATAACTTTGACTTAATAATATTTGTGCATCTCAAAAGTACATTTAACTATTATAATACAAGTTCTATATGTTTCTATATAAGTTTAGAGTTTTTCAAAACATTCGTAATACATAATTAAGACTTATAGGAATACAAATATTTACAATTCGTAGCTCAAAACAAATTCTAAAGCATTTCAGGTTCTCCTGCACCTGTATGATCATTTGTTCGTGTACATAATACAATCATCACAGTTCACAACGCAACAAGAAAAGAAATGGTAAGCTAGTGAAAATAAAATTTTATAATATACACTATTAAATCAAATAGAGAAAACCAAATTATATAAATAAATTTTTCAATTATTCAATTTTCTTCAAATACCAACATAAAACAATCACATAGATTTCACATGGATTTACACATCCAAGATATTCAATAAACATAATAACAACTAACGCCTTCCAGAAGACCCGTATTAAGTAAGTCCTACTAGAGACTAACAATTAGTTCAAAGATTACCAGCAAATCCAAAAGAAATGATCAAGGTAAGTTCAATACAACCAAGCCATGCAAAGTCTGTCTGTATGTGCACGAACTCCAACAAAACAAGCTCCCCTACACTTCACACAACTCACACAAACAAACACCAACTTTATCAAGCTTAAGAACACAACTATGAAGCTCTTCTACCTCCATTCATGAGTATTTATTGTAGTTTTCAAAGGACCACCTACACTAGTCAAAGGATTCTCTATTGGAGTTTAGTAATCTCTACGTGAACAATGTAAAAGTCAAGGGAAATCTCGTCTTCTCAGCACGTCCAAGTGACTTTTCTTGTCTTTCTTCACTCACGAGTGATGAACTCCCTCCAAACTTTCCTCGCACATACACACTCTCATTTCTACACTAATGAATAGATTCAAACACACCACATTCCCTTAAATCCATCCGCATCCGCATAAATAACACGTCATATATTCTCTCAAATCCATCCACATAAATAGTTTTCAGTAGAAAAAACACACGCTTATTGATGCAGCTAGATAGATAGATGAAGGTTAATCGCTTTCCTTTCTACACACACTTTCCAATTATGGTTTTGTGTGAAAATATGGTTAATTGGTTTGCTTAAATGTTGATTAGCCACTGTGTTCCTGTTTTGAAAACATGGTTCGTTGGTTTGCTTAAATATTGATTAGCCATTGTGTTCTTGTTTCTCGAAATCCATGACTAAGTCATAATAACTCTCGGATGATCTAAATCCTCCTAAGCAGTTAAATATTCTTCTAAGTTATCAAATTTTACGAATTTGTGAACAAATGAAATTTTTTAATAAGTATATTATTGGTAGCGTGTATGCATATTGCCATGAATAATTTTTGTGGACAAACCCCATTTGACCAATTTTAGTAAAATATTTTCTTCTTATATATTATTTAAATTTGAGAACTTACTTAAAGAAAACAAGTCCTGGGTTAGAGATGGCAATGTTGGACATTTGACTTCCAAAAAAAATGTGGGATGGATTATTTAATAGTTAAAATGAATTCTATGATATAAAAAATATAATGATAATAAATTTATTTCCCATTGTTATATATATATATATATATATATATATATTTCAATAAAAGGTTAAAAGTAAGAAATTCTACCTCATGTAAAAAAGTAAAAATAAAAAAGTCATGTCCAACCAGTGAATGAAGAGAACGAGATAATAAAACCATGCATTATATAAAAAAAGTAAAAAGGAAGTTTAATAAAAAAATTAAGATAAAATAGGAATATTTTAAGAAAGCTAATGAAAAGCTTGTTTATGAAATACTAATATAGGGTTGATAGTTGAAGTTAAGTTAACTTATTATAAGTGTTTGAAATCCTTTTTATCAAGTAGTTTAGAAATTTAAATGACAGAAATATAGGTTTATAGGACATTTTAAATAAATTGTAACTTTTTTATTTTTACAATATATTTTGAGACTATTTCTATTACAAAGTGAATTTTAAGTCTAACTCAACCCCATAAAAACAGCTCATGAAGTGAGGTTTGCACTCACTTATATGATGTCATAATCTCTAGTCGATGTGAGATCTCCAACACACCCCCTCACGCCGAGAGTGACAGCTCATGCGTTATTATGGGCGGTTCGATAACGGTCCGATAGCGGATGACCTAATAAGCCCAACAAATACTCGCTAGGATAAGATTGAAATGGTTCTGATACCATATTACAAAGTGGATTTTAAACTTAACTCAACCCCATAAAATCGGCTCATGAAGTGAGGTTTGCACCCACTTATATACAATGAAATGTCATAATCTCTAGTCGATGTAGGATCTCCAACAATTTCTAATTTTAATTTTTATAAAAATCTCATTTTTTATTAAAAAAATGTATTCCTTTTATTTTTATGATAGATGGTTTAATTTAAGACCCAAGTCTTAAATTTTATATTCTGCTAACACAGTTCATTAGAAACTTTTTATAAAACCTAAATTTTAAACTTACGATTTTGATATGAACCTGCAATAAAAATGTCCTTCTATTATGGTTGAAAATCAAGACATGAAAAATAATTAGTGTCTCATGAGCAATGGTTTGGGTCACACAATCAATACATCAACAAACAACCGGCATTAAAATTCCTCCCATGATCAAGTGTTAGATGCAAAACTTTTCCATAACCCTTAAGAAAATAAAGCATTAGAAATGCCCTATGCTTATGAAAGGTTGAAAGTGTAAAAACTAATAGAGATTTCTTGAAATATGTGAGAAGATTAAAATGGGACATCAATGATATTATTTTATTTAAGTACTAATACTTAACAATCCTTCACCAGATTATATCTGAAAAAAATATATTTTATTAAAATAAAACAATTTTAAAACTATATTAGTAAAATGGTATTTGTAAAGTGGTGTATTTCAATGTAGAATTTTCAAAATAACATTTTTCTATTTTTTCTTCAACCATAAATCACTTTGCATAAAACAGACAACTTTGAGCCATCTAGGAGCTAGCTCATCACTAAACCTATATGTTTCTTGCATGAAGTAGACAGACAACCACAAGAATTATGAAATGAATAGAGAGATTAAGCTATCCAATAACTATAGTAGGTGTCTAGGTGGTACCATAGGATACTTCCCAAATAAAGGGTCATCTAACATATCCATTGGATAGTGCAAAAAATGTCTTTGAGGGGAATCAAATTTTCAACCTTTCTTTATTTTCCTTTTCACTTTTCACCCTTGAGACCCTTTTCAATGCCTTAAGGTTGAGCTACAAAGGTAAGATGATATTGGTTTAATTTGATGAGGTAATAGTACAAGTTAGCCAAGAAAGAGAGCAAATTGTATGCCATTTGTTGCAGGGTTAGCCAAGAAAGAATAAAGTTGAAGAATCTGAGTAGGGTCCTACACTTTTGGGGCATAACATGGTTTAACTGAACAAGTCATTCTTCCAACCTGTAAGGATATTAAGAGTACTCAAACTCTGTTCAGCTCAAGAGATATCTTCCATAATCATCATGAATTGGTAGTTAATATAGTAAGGACCACTGATGATAACAGATGCAACTCAGTTTACCTGGAAAGTGCATATAAATTGGAAGCTGGACAGAAATATAAGAACAAAAAAAATAGAAAAGATCTCAGTTAATGTCACCAGAAAACCCCACCAAAAGTCTCACATGATCTCAACTTCTCTTATTTTATTTGTTACAACTTACAACACCATTCAAACCAATACCAGAACAAACTTACTTTATGTTCAGGGCAAACTTTGTAATGCACATAAAGTGTCTCATGTGCTTTTTCTTCCCCCAAACCGTTTACCCTTTTTCTCTCACACATACAGCTAGAAAGAGAAAGAGCTTGAGATTCCATACAGCTAAAAAGACTAGACCAATGATTGGTCCTTTTCTTGCATTTTTTTTACCTTCCTTCTCCATCCTTGGGAAGAGAAGCATATTATTACAACAAAGTGGAAATGGGGGAAGTTCCATGTAAGAAAAACAGGGTTCATGACTCCAACACAGCAAAATATCCCACCAAAAAAAATCCCCTACTAAGCTTCCTTGATTCCCACCTAAAAGAACCCTCAAAATTCTAACTCCAACACTCCTCATATCAACAAGAATCTTGTTAACAGTTAGACTTAAATATATAAAAACTGTCATAAAGGTTAACTGATTCTATCATACCCTTTATTTAATGGTGACTATTATAATATTATGAAAACACATGAATAGAAGAATGCTTTGTTACAGATTTGGTTAGCATTTACTTAAGAATAATAACAATTATTAGGTTGAAGACATTGTCAAATGCTCACTTTAGAAGTCTATGTCATAGTTTGGCTAAAGTAACACCTCTCACAAGAGTTTGTATGGCAGATTCCCACCTCCCCATGTTACAACTTCCCTTTAACTATCCCCACCATCCTCAAATTTTATAAAACCCCACATAGCTCCCTTCACTCTCCTTCAATCTTTCAACACATCCTTCCTTTCTTCCCTTCTTCCTCTTGTCATCTCCTAATCCATTGAAACTTCTTCCTTGTCAACACTCCCCTCACAAAATACACATTCCAATCAAAGCACACAACAAAATGTGCAGCTCCAAGAACAAAGTGACTGTAGGCATAAAAGCCACAGCCACAGCCAAATATCCTGAGGCCAGAATCAATGGCAGGCCAGTTCTGCAACCTACTTGCAACCGAGTTCCTAACCTTGAGAGGAGAAATTCAATCAAGAAAGTGTCACCAAAATCACCTTTTCCACCATCACCACCACTTCCAGTCAAGACCTCATTGACACCTCCTGTTTCTCCAAAGTCTAAGTCCCCTAGGCCTCCACCTATAAAGAGAGGTAATGATAGTAATGGACTGAACTCAAGTTCTGAAAAGATTGTGACCCCAAGACACACCATCAAAACTCCAACTCTAGAGAGGAAAAAGTCTAAGAGTTTTAAGGAAGGATCCTGTTGCACTTTGGTTTCTTCTGCCTCCATAGAGGCATCATTAAGCTACTCTTCCACTCTGATCACTGAATCCCCAGGGAGCATAGCTGCAGTGAGGAGGGAACAGATGGCATTGCAGCATGCACAGAGAAAAATGAAGATTGCCCATTATGGAAGATCAAAGTCTGCAAAGTTTGAAAAAGTTGTTCCTCTTGATATTTCAACCAATCTTACATCAAAGACATGTGAGGACGAGAAGAGATGCAGCTTTATTACAGCTAATTCAGGTAACTGAATTCAAAGTTCAGTGCAATTTGATTCCCACCTTTTATACTTCTGCAATGTGCTAATCTCAATGTCTCTTTTGCTACATAGATCCCGTCTATATTGCTTATCATGATGAAGAATGGGGAGTTCCAGTTCATGATGACAAGTAAGTTATCATCTTAGTTGGAAATTTTTTACAACAAACACTTCCAAAACGAATTAAATTTTTCTATAGACTAAAGTTTATACACAAATTCAAATTAACTTTTGAAAATGTTAAATAACAAAGCTTCTATAAATTAAAATTTCAACTTGTAAGAAACTCAATTCATTCTACCATCATACTTTCTTCTCCTGTAAATATTTATTGAGAAATTTATCCAAGGAGCAGAACCTTTGACCAAACCAAAGATATGTAGAGACAAGTGATGATTAACAAAAACATTTTTGTGTGTACAGGATGTTGTTTGAACTTCTAGTTGTAAGTGGTGCACAGGTTGGATCAGATTGGACCTCAATCTTGAAGAAACGTCAGGATTTCAGGTTGGATTCTGCAGAAAGAAACATACAAATGCTTCATTGCACAGCACACCATCTTGTTCCTTTCTTTTGATGGGGTCCCCTTAAATAAAGCAACTGAACAATTTTAAATTATTTGCAGGACTGCATTTTCAGAATTTGATGCAGCAACCTTGGCCAACATGACTGATAGGCAAATGGTATCTATTAGTTTGGAATATGGAATTGATATAAGCAGAGTTCGAGGTGTTGTTGACAATGCTAACAGAATTTCAGAGGTAACTAAGAATCAAGCCTAAAAAAGGGCACCCTTTTACTCTATCTTTTCTAATTGGTCTCTCTTATTTACACACATTATGGCCCTCCAAGACCACTAGTTTTCATGAATTAAGTGAATATTCTCTTGACAAAAAAAAACAGATTAGTTAAAGAGTATCAATGATGAGAAGTACAATAATGAGTTTTTCATTCCACTGCATTTTGCTACTTTCTCTTCAATTCACCAGTAGACAAGAAAGTTTGCATATGAACAAGTTTCAGTAGGACATAGATTTTAATGTCTGGCCCCATATAAATTGATTGATCCCTATGTTAAATTTTCCAACCGCATCAACCATGTGAGACATGTCTTTTAATGTAATTACTATTATATGACAATTTATAATTGGATAAAACTGAAAAAAAAAAGAGTATACCATGATATATTCTAACTTAAAAACAATTTGTAACTACAATTTTTTTTTCTCTCTCTCTCTTAGTTGCTAATTTCTTCTGCTCAAGTGTTACATTTTAATAGAGGAGACACAGAAAGAGACATGTAGTATAAATGCATATTGGGCTAATTTATGTGATAACACGTTATGTGGTGAATGAATCAAGATATAGATTTTTAACAATCTCTTTCTGAATTGAGTGATTACAGATTAACAAGGACTTTGGTTCATTTGACAAGTACATTTGGGGTTTTGTCAATCACAAACCCATCTCCACGCAATACAAGTTTGGCCACAAGATCCCAGTGAAGACATCAAAGTCAGATAGCATAAGCAAAGACATGCTCAGGAGAGGCTTTAGGTTTGTAGGTCCCACAGTTCTTCACTCATTTATGCAAGCAGCTGGGCTCACCAATGACCACTTGATCACTTGCCATAGACACTTGCAATGCACCAGAGAGTCCTCCCTATAGTTCCAACTTCAACTTAGAAAAATGAATTGACCCAGAGGAGATCAAGACAGAGATTATGTGTGCTGAAGAGCATATATATGTGTGTAATGTGCTAACTATAGTTGTGATATTACTTTGTGTATAATATTAGACTAGATTAGATAGGGAGAGAGGCAGAAAAAAAAAAGGGTTTTCTGATTTCATGAGGTGTGTGGAGTTGAATGACAGTTTGGTTGTGGTTAATTAATTTCCAATTGATGGTTTAAGAAAATGATTACTAGAAGAAGAAGAATGTTTTCTTTTAATCAGCAAAGAATAAATAAATTAAAATGAGACACTTCAGGGTGTCCCAATCCTTATACAAAACCCCAAAACCAAGTTTCCTAGTACCTTGCCAACTAGGAATCCGACAGACAATGGTACTACAGGTCAAAGATAAAATTCCAGACAGGATACAGAAACCCAACAAATACAGTTACCTCACCCCACCAAATATGTCACACCCTCAATCAAGGACGTACATCCAATAACTAAATACATCTAACAACTAAAACAAAGTCTTTACCAACAAGTTGAAATACCATACCCAAGTGTCAAGCACAACAAACCAATACAATACATAACATCTAAACAACTAATCCATATCTTTGTAGCAGGTTGAGTTGTACCAAAAAACCAATTACAAACATCAACAACCCGATCCTACGAGGAGGATGCATAAGCCGGAAAAAACCGCAAAAAACACTTAACAGCTTCCCAATCTGGTCACATCAGTAACTAAAAAGAGCCACAATCCTTTTGCCTTAGCTCAAATATCATACAGATTCCAACATCAAACCGAGAAGAAGAAGAATGTTTAGGATGGTGTTATTAAGTAGTGAGGCTTAGGGGACAGTGAACCATGTGCATGTGGTATTGTAAATTTTCTAACATCAAACACTACAAGAAAATCACTAAATAAAAAATAATTAGTCACTATATTAACTAAATTAGATATTATTTTAGAGACTAAAAAAATTATTGGTATCTAAAGTAGTTTCTATTATTCATAAAATTTATAAATTAGTTTTAAATTGGTATCTAATTAGCTACTAAGATTTTAGCTACTAATTACTTTGGATTCTAAAGTTGGTAACTAAAATATCAGTATCCAATTAGATACTAATTTAGAAACTAGTTTATAAATTTTATTAACAATAATTTTTTTAGTCTCTAAAATAGTATCTAATTTAATTAATATAATAACTAATTATTTTTTATTTCTAAATTTTTTATGCAAACTAATAAAATTTGCGAATTTGAATTTGGTACAAACTCTAATGGGATATAAATTCTTAAGATTGTCATATTTGGCTAATCATGGTGGCATATCCTTTGCTCACAAAAGCAATGATAACTTAAGTTTTAAATCATGGTGGTATATTCAAACAACATTGGTTAACTATATATATAGAGAGATACAACTTTCATGCAGAACACTTTGGCTGCATCTTCTTGTTAAAACCAAGACCAAATAAAATTTTAGCAGCTCACATTTCTGCAGTTGATGCATCAATGGCTTCCAACATTAATGAATAGTTTCAAGTATTTGGCCACCCCATCATCCTGGAGCAAAATCCAATTGAGTAAGCCAGTTATCCAAAAACATAAAATGTGGAGCAACACTGATTCTATACTATGACAGCAATGCAGACATGTTATAGGCTTCAAATTCTCTGGTAAGGTGATAATATCCATGTGACTTGGCATAGGTAGCACTGGGGAAGCAATGTGTTAGAATAATTAGATTTAAACTCACTTCCTAATATAATATCAGAGTTATTAAAGGTTAAGTGTGTTACGCTTATTAGGTCACTCATTGTCGAGTCTCTCTTAACTCATACACTCAATATTATCGAGAATTTCTCAATTCATATATTCAATGTTATTGATGTGAACTTGATAACTTCTATATAAAAAAGTTAGTTTAATAAAGTGAAAATTACTCAACTTGTATACTTGATTTTATCTCTAGTTTATTATAATTTTCACTTAAAGTGGTGGATTTTTTATAATAATTTTGAATCATAAAGATTTTTTATAAAAATTTGAACTAGTTTTGAATTATATATATATATATATAATATGTTATATTTTACTATAAACTAGTTCAAATCCAGCAATCATAAGTGAACTAAGGTATCTCTATTAAATGGAAAAGAAAAAGAAAATAAAAGCATTATTATTAATTTTTTTAATCATAATATTAAGTTAATAACATAAATATTATATATAAAATAACTATTAAAATAACAGTACAATATAAGAAAGACAGAAAGAAAATAAATTAAATATACAAATATATATGAAAAAATATGTATATTTTAAACCATTACTTCACAAGAGAATTAGACGCTAATCCATTCGTCTTAATGGTAATTAGATTATGCATATTACAACCACACTAGTTTGAGTAAATCATTTTAATCATTTATTTATTATACACACATTTTATGGGTCTATTACTATCTCCCCTCTTTTGTTCCACAAATTCCTCTCAAGAACTCCTAGTGTTTATGATGATGGATGGTGATCCAATCAAGAACAAGCTATTTTCAATATTAATTTCTTATTTATTTCCTAACCAAGGAAAAATTCTCTTTTCTTCTTTGTTTCTTTGTTTCTTTGTTTTTCAAATTTTCAAAATTCAAAGATGTGTCTTCATTGATATACATGCAGGGGAAACATATCATTGTTTCTCTTGTTCAATTTCAGATAGCCTATGAAGTTATAAAAGGTGTTATTGATATTTCATTTAACTTTTAGTTTTGACATATATATAGCATCTCTTTTTTATTATACATGATGAAATGGTTTTGATTTCTAATAATTGTAAACATTATATTATACATGTATTTGACTTTTACCACACTTAATTTGTTTATTTTTTACATTCCATTATGAATTGAGCATTGTTTCTTCATCAATTTGATGCTTGTATACAATTAATTTGTTTATGACTTCCTTTTTCCTCTATGTGGACTTGAAACTACAACACATTTTACTTGATTCATCTTTTTTTTATAATTATATATGTATTTTGAACAAATAGCTACTTATTTTTACAACTTTTCTATTACAACTTTTGGTAAAAAAAATAAAACAATTGTTTCTTAATTTGTTATCAAATATAGCCAATAACGAGAGGAAATAAACCTAGAAATATGTTTAATAGGACATGACATTGAAACAATAGTTTACATGCAAGATATCCTTTAATTTTTAATATTTGTGTTCGTAGAAATTCCTCTTAAAAGGTGTCATTGCATTGTTGATCAAAACCTACCCAAAGCTCCAATTTTACCTAAAGTAAGAGTTATTTGTTCTTTCATTTAAGCATAAATTTTTAACCATGATGATGATCAGTGGAAATTAATTGAATTTCAAATGCAGATTCTTGAGATGAATAGGCTTATGCAAATTCATCAAATAATTTAGAAAGTCATATCCAAAAAGAAAATTAATATGCAAATCATGGTTAGATAAAGTGAGTACAAAACCAATAGAGAAAGAGAAATAGAAAAGTTTCTAAAACTAATGCAAAGGTGACAAGTAAACCAACATTTAAACCTCACCAATTTTGCAGATCATAACAACAATATTTCTGAGTTTTCCACTACTCAACACCCAAATCCAAGTGCAAGAATGCTTTCAAATCACAATCCTTCAAGCACATCATCAGAAGAAATAGCAAAACCTACAAGGAAATTTCCTTTACCTGCACGAAACACCATTCAAGGTCTTAGAAGTGGCACTAGCTCTAGCTGTGAAAGTTTAGAGAGCATTTGTAATGCACATATCAAGCCACATACTAGAGGTGATGTGAGGTGGGATGCAATTAACATGGTTGCTAAGGGTAATGATCTTAATCTCAGTCATTTCAGGCTTCTGAAGCGTGTTGGATATGGTGATATTGGAAGTGTGTACCTTGTGGAACTTAAAGAAAGCAAAGCATTCTTTGCCATGAAAGTTATGGACAAGGAATCACTTGCTAGTAGAAACAAGCTTTTGAGGGCACAAACAGAAAGAGAGATTCTTGGACTTCTCGACCACCCTTTTTTGCCAACTTTATATTCTTATTTTGAGACTACTAAGTACTATTGTTTGGTCATGGAGTTTTGTAGTAGTGGCAGTTTGCATTCTCTTCGGCTGAAGCAACCCAACAAGCATTTCACTGAAGAAGCTACTCGGTTAGTTACTTAAACACACATATACATTGCACTTGGATTCCACCAAAGTGTATGCTACAATACTTATTAGTCATGATTATGTGTATTAAGAAGTGCACTTTAAGCCTAACTCAACCTCATAAATCCGACTTATGAGGTGAGGTTTGCATCCACTTATATACTATGAAATGATCTATTCTAGCGATTGTTTGTTGTCTCACGCACAAGCTATCACTCGGACCGTTATCGGACCACCCATAATATGTTGTCTCACGCACAAGCTATCACTCTCGGCGTGAAGGGATGTGTTGGAGATCCTACATCGACTAGAGATTGGATCATTTCATAGTATATAAGTGGGTGAAACCTTACCTCATAAGCCGATTTTATAATGTTGAGTTAGGCTTAAAATCCACTTTTTAATAATATGTTAATATGTTCAAGATAAATTATTAAAAATTTATATCGATTGAACTAAATAAAGTATTTGAGGGATGTTACTACCATGTACACAAAACGGGAGAGACAAAAAAATTTCAGCCCTGCTCATATTACATTCTAAAAAAGTTTTCAAATATATCTCAGTTCCAAACTAATTCATGATATTAGCTTGTACATAAAGCTCATTACCAAAAAATTCATGCTTGAGATCACCACTCTTGATCCAACAATGATTAATTAGATTATGCAGTAAGAAAATTCCAAACTAGTTTAATGCTTTATTAATATGATATAACATGTCACCATTTCAATGAAACAAATGCAATTTACTTATTTCTACCAATTGTCCTCTTTTAAGTTAAGAATGAAATGTTATAAATTGACACCAGTAAGCTTTTCTTGTTAACCTTTTTTAACAAAGTTTTGTTTACTACATTCCTTTTCATTTTATATTTCTACACATACTTCTAATAAACTGAAAAATATAGTAGCTCCAGAACTATTATGCTACTTCAGAAGAAAGAAAAGTTATTAACATAAGAGCATATTTTGTTTGCATGTTTAATGTACTATTTCTCAAAGCAATGCAATTGCAATCATATAACACAAGAGAAAGAAACATTCAAATCTTTTACCAACTAAATTGTGCACTAATAAGAACATGTGACAAATTTTGCAACAAATTTAAGAATTCAATATCTTATTATAAGAAAATGGTATATCAGAAGATGGTAAGAAAAGAAAATGGTATATAAGAAGATGGTAAGAAAAATTATAATGTCTTATTCTATTATGTGTATTTACATCATTCCATAATCATTCCATGTATAGGAAATATATACGGTATGGAGAGTTTCTCTCCAAATTATAAGCTAATTATGTGATGATCCATTAATCATAAAATTCTATCATTATCAAATTAATTGCATATGCATAATTACATATAATTACGTATAATTTGATAATCATTATTTCCTTAATACTTATTTCATACGACAGGTTTTATTGTTCAGAAATTTTGCTAGCTTTGGAATACTTGCACATGTTAGGCATTGTGTATAGAGACTTAAAACCAGAAAATGTTCTAGTTCGAGATGAAGGTCACATAATGTTATCAGATTTTGACTTATCTCTTCGATGCTCTGTGAATCCTACACTAGTGAAGTCATCATCTGCACATGAAAGTAGTAATGGTCCTTCTGGGGGCATTCTGAATGATGAGCAAGCAATACATGGTTGCAAACAACCCTCAAGTTTCTTTCCACGCATTTTGCCTTCAAAAAAGAATCACAAGTCAAAGTCAGATTTTGGCCTCATGGTTGGAGGATGCCTCCCTGAACTAATGGCAGAGCCTACAAATGTGAGGTCAATGTCCTTTGTAGGGACACATGAGTATCTTGCACCTGAGATTATTCGTGGTGAAGGACATGGTAGTGCAGTGGATTGGTGGACCTTTGGAATCTTCTTATATGAGCTTTTGCATGGTATAACACCCTTTAAGGGTGCTGGAAATAAAGCTACCCTCTTCAATGTTGTAGGACAACCCTTAAGGTTTCCTGAAAAACCCTCTGTTAGCAAAGTTGCAAAAGACCTTATACAAGGGTTGTTGGTGAAAGAGCCTCAAAAAAGATATGCTTACAAGAGGGGTGCCACAGAAATAAAGCAACACCCTTTTTTCCATGGAGTGAATTGGGCTCTTGTTAGAAGTGCTACACCTCCTATTATACCAGAACCTTTGGATTTTTCTAAGTATAGTAGAAAAGCAAAATATTCACCAATGGATAAGAAGATTGCAGATATTGTTGCAAGTGATAAAAGCAAGCATACACAACCAGATTCATCTTATGAAGATTTTGAGTACTTTTAGAAGAATCTGTGATGCTTTTTTTGTACAAAAATGTACATTGCATATCTCAAAACAAATTTTGAAAGATATCTCCAAAATTAAATGTTGTACACAAACATGTAAATTTCAGTAAGATTTATTTTTCCCCACTTCTTTTGTTTACTTTCTTCTTTATATTGTTTTAGCATTGCATTGATAGCTCATTCTAGAAAATTTTCAAGTTATTAGTGTACAAAATGTTTAGAAAAATTTCAAATTATTAGTGTACAAAATGTTTAAAAATACTTGTGAAATACTAGGAAATATTGTAATTATATACAATAAAAATACCATAGCAACATTTTTCACCAAATAAGTTGACTACAATGTAAACAAAATATAATAGACTCTATCAAAGTTTTTTCTTTTCTTTAAGAATATAATCAATACTTTTTAAATCAACATTAAGATCAATAATTTTAAAATGTAGATTTTAATTAATTTTTTGAAAATACTTTAACACAGATAATCAATAAAAATAATTTAAATATTACTTTTAAAAATATTATAAAATTAAATTAGTGTAAATGATGATTTATTATATTTACTAGATATATGCAATGTGTTTGGTAAAGTTAATAAGCTAATTAGTGATTTCTTTAATTAACTTAAGGTTTAATTACTTTTTTTGTTTCTATATATAAGGTCAATATTCAATTTACTACATTAATTTTTTAAAAAAAATTGGTCCAATTTTTTTTAAAAAAATATACAATTTTTTTTAAAAAAATATACAATTTTTGTCTTTTCTGTTAAATTTGTTGAAGATGGTTGCTGCCTCTTCAAGACATGTGTTTTATGAAGACTTCTAGGTACAATTCATGTATATTTCCTTTTGCTTTAAGTGTGTCTTAGGTAGTGTTTTGAGGTTGGTTAAGAGTGGGCTTTTTGCTGAGTAACTCACCTCCTACCCTGGCCATGTGATAAGAACAAGCATAAGGTTTCTTAAACTGTTTTTCACATGTTTTACAAAAAAAAACACGTTTACTGCATAAAAATAAATCTGTTCTTTTCTAAATAAACAGATTCATTTTTAAACTGATGCCTTGACTAAGTCTTGTGAAAATTAGATTTTGTGCATCATGTAGTTTGACTAAGTCTTCTACTTTTCAAAACGACTGTGTTTTAAATAGTTAAGTTTTTCTGTTTTTGTTTTGAAAAAATAAATTTGTTCATCTGTAAATGAATAAATTCTTTTTTGTCTCTGGTGCCATGTCCAGCTTAAACGTTTTTCAGTTTTATCTCTGCACCAGAATGGTTGACTAAGTCTCCTCACTTAACAAATTCTCTAACTGTTTTTTGAAAATAAATCT
>Ga0123342_1002984_pt1 | contig 27701 bp, 17 predicted proteins | sample Turbeawhitnodule_FD_89960 | JGI IMG/M metagenome (GOLD analysis project Ga0123342, IMG submission 89960) | Root nodule microbial communities of legume samples collected from Mexico - Turtle bean Mexico white nodule | ecosystem: Host-associated > Plants > Roots > Nodule | place: Mexico: Nepantla... | reverse complement strand
TCCACACCGAGTCCACCGAGTTTACCTCAAAACCGAGTCTGCTACCGAGTTAACTCGGTAAGGCAAAGTGGAAACGTGAACTCGGACGAGTCAACGAGTTGACTCGCGAGTTTGACAACCATGGGTATAATATTGAAGGTACATTTGGCGGGGGGAGGGGGTAAATAGATAAAAATACGCACAAAATTTATGCTAGTTCACCTACAACTTGTGCTACGTCCAGTCTCCTTAAGCAACCTGCTTAAGAGCCTTTATCAACATAAGTATTCTCCACCTCTCCAGGTACACAAGTATTATCAACCTTTTTAGGTAACAAGTATTAAACACTTCTCTAGGCAACAAGTATTGAACACCTCTCCAGGCAGCTAGTCTTAATCCCCCCTTGAGACTAAGACCTCTTAACAAGTGAGAAAACATTCTCGACAAGAGAGCAAATAGTGAAAGTTCACAGGGTAATCTTCACACAATGAAGGATTTACAATACAAGGCTCATTCCCCAGCTACGAGTGCTTTAAACAACAAATATGAAATATTCTCTCAACACACTAACACAATGAACGCCAAATCGTTTGTAGTAATCTTTGTATGTTTGTATGCCTCATTTTTTTACTTCTTCATCTTCAAGGTCTTTATATAGTTTTTAAATACTTATTCAATAATATTGTAATCTCTAGGTATCCTCAATTTTTGTGCATTATTCATCATCTTCATCATGTCAGATGTTAACTATGTCAACTTTTGCTTTGATTATATTCTTTTTGTCATTGAGCATATGAAATAATTTGAATTATTTCATTTATGATCTTTAATGTGAACCCTTAAATGCATGTAACTGATTCTTTAATCATATTCACTTGCTTCACTGTAATTATCTTAGACGTTTATTATGGAAATAATTTCTTTGCCATTTACTGTGTGTCTCTGGTTTCTAAATATCTTCCTTTACTTGTGATTCTTGTGAATGTTCATATAATTTATCTAATTGTCCTTGAATCACATTCTCCTCTTCGTGAATTTTGTTCTTCACTTTGTCACGTACTCATTCTTTGAATAACTTCTTTAATCAGCTTATAGTGAACGTTGTATTGACTCGTAATTATGTCAAATGTTGAATTATGAATGTCTTTCTCACTTGAATTCTTCTTAATTGTATATTTTTTTAGATTTTTCTTCTTTGCTACAACAAATTTGAATGTCATCAATGACTTCCCATGAATTACGCTTTGTTATAACGTCATTATGCTCATTTGATGCTCAATAAGAAAACTTGAGTTTGTTCTCCTTTGAATCTTGATGGTTCCTAAAATCATATTTAAAAACCTTTGTGATTACTAGTGATATTAATATTTTCAATATATCAGGCCAAATATATCTCTAAATAATATTCTCTTAATATCTTTAGAATTATCAATACATTCCATTTTTCATATATTAATTTAAGAAATATCAACATATTCAAGTTTTAGAATAAATCTTTCATAGTTTAATTTCTCTTGAATATATTCTACAAAATATATTTCGAAAAACCTTCAAAAGAAGAAGACACGTGTGTGCTTTTTTTTTTCAAAATCCTTTTCAAACACAAATTTAAATATTTAATTAAAGTACAATTATGCTTGTGCAAAATATTTCTTAATAAGATATATCAATTTTGCTTAATGTATTAATGTAGAAGAATGTTTTCAATATATTTGGACAAAGTAGTCACATGAAACATTTATTGAAGTTCATTTGAAAATATTTTAAATCTCAATTAAAGCATTGTGTTTTGAAGAAAAAAAAAATACTTATATGATTTGCTTCAATAAAAAATACTTGTATGTAAAGCGAAATGATTAACTTTGGAAACTTTCCTGATTCTTGATTGTTCAGCACGTGGTCTTCGTCTGTCACATTAATTTTATCATTGTCTAGACACTCATGCTTTACAACATAACATACAATGCGTTTAGCAACATCGTCTGATGTGTTTAGCTTTGAGCATATTGTGTTAGTCGTCGTGTAACACTTGAGTATGACGCTTGTTCTATTGAGTTTTGTTGCAGACTTCGTTTGATGTTGTCTCTAATATATAATCTATCAAGCCAGTTGCATCTAATACATTCTCAAAGTTTTATCATCTTAACTCAATGTTTTGGTTTTTGTCAATATAGCTTTTTGTTATCATCAAATATGAGAACGTCTAAGACTGAATCGTTTTAACAAATACCACATTCCATACAACTATAAAGGCTACTCCGTATGAAATTATGTATGGACAACCTGCTCTCCATTTACAATATTTTCCAAGGGAATCCAACATTGAATTTGTGGATAAAAGCCTTATCAAGAGAGAAGAAATGTTAAAAAGTCCTAAAATCCCATTTAAAACGCGCACAAGAGAGGATGAAACAACTAGCTGATAAACGAAGATTAGAGAGACGTTTTAAAATTGGTGACATGGTTTATGTTAGGTTGCAAGCTTGCAAGCATATTTCAATTAGCTTCAAACCAAATGCTAAACTGAGCCCCAAGTATTTTGGTCCCTACAAGATTCTAAACAAGGTGGGAGAAGTAGCTTACAAAGTAGACTACCAATGAATCTTAAGGTTCACAATGTCTTTCATGTATCACAACTAAAGAAACATGTAGGTGAAACGATGGTCTCAACTGAACTACCTTATCAAGCGGAGGAAATGTTAGAACAGAAAGAGCCTGAAGCCATCATGGACTGAATGACAATCAAAAGGAGAAGAATGGCCATCACAAAAGTTTTGGTGAAATGGAAGCACCAACTCCTGGCATGGGAGTTCTACTATGATTTGAAGAAGTATTACCCTCATTCCATTCTTGAGGGCAAGAATTTTGTTGTAGGAGAGGTATTGTTACATCTAAAGTTTTGGAATTTGATTAGCAAATTTGTTGCAACATGTAATTTTGGAATTTGATTAGTAGATTTGTTGGGACATTTAGCTTTGGGATTTGATTGGCAGATTTTTGGGACAATTTAGGATTTAACTAGCAGATTTGGTGGGATGATTGACTATGAAACAATTAATCAGAATATATATAAATAAGCAAACGATTGTAATGAGGGATATGAAAATTATATACATCTCATTTTCTTTCTCTCGTTCTCTTCCACATTCTCTATTGGCGTTTCTTTTTTCTTGGTGTAATCGGAATCCAATTTAGGGTTTCCTTTTCCAATATAGGGAATCCAATTTAGGGTTTCCTTTTCCAATAGGGAATCTCAAGAGAGAGGACTTAGATGCTCGCATAGACGTTTGCGTCAGACGATCGTATTAGACGTTGCTTCATCTTCCTCACGGAAGATCACTCTTATCATAGACGCAAACACAAATTATAAATCATGTCCGACCAATGAATCAAGTGAAATATAATACCATCCATCCAAAGACCACACAAAAAAATCATCAATTCAGCTCTCTAATTCTATCAAATGAATGAATGGTCATACAGAAACCTGTTATGAGCCACTTCATTCTGTTCTTCTCATTCAAACTATCCCACCATTTAGTAAACAGTTTCGATACCAAATGATCAATCCATATTTGTATGTACCAAAAGAGTGAAATATAAGTCATGTTCTAAACAGCTCGTGGAGTCCTATCAAAATTAGAACATGAAAGCAAGTATATTTGTGTTGAAATGTTAACAACAACTAGCCTATATTACTAACATCCTAACCTGTGGGAATAAAGGCACCTTCTATACAGTATTAAATGGAACCAAGCTCAATGAATGGGCAAGTACAGTAGGCTTGAACATGCACTGTGATTTCAGATCCTGAAGGGAGCATGCCTGAGCCATCTTGTTGTTCTTAACATCAAAGAGGTACAGATAGACACACTTCATTAGCAAGAGACCATCTTTAAAAGCTAGAGGCTTCACCCACGGGCCATTCACCCTCTCCAACATATGCTCCTTCAAATTTATAAAGCTCTGAGGCCATTCTCCTTCAATCTCCTCCAGAGACTTGCAATACATTAGAATCCATCTATACTCATAACAATCCTCAAGACACCACACATGCACACCCTGCTCCGACACAACCACATAATGCAGCCTCCCTTCAGATTCTCCAATGCAGACTTCAGGAACAGCCATGAACTCCGACACCGGAACCGGTGCTGGAACCAACCAAGAGAGCTCATTCTCAACATCAAAAGTGAGGACTCCGTAACCATTGAGCCAATGCAAGACGCCCCCAATGTATATCCCTTCATTATTGACCCACTTGCTATAACATTGGCATGTTTCATTGGATTTCCACCATGCTCCTATCTCTGATGAGTACAGTTCAAATGTGAAGTACAATTTCCCTTCCTGCTCATCGTCATCTTCATCCCGTTCTACCTCAACTTGCTTAACTCTCACCAACTTGAATGTTTCGACAAAACCCTTTGAAGGGTCAAAATCAAGAGCCAATGCTAATGCCGTGTTTCTTTGACTATTGCTTATCTCATACTTAGAAGTGAGCCAAGGCCACTCCAACTTCACCCACTCCCTACGCCAAGGGTTACATACATATATAAAGGGCTTTTCAGATGGGAAACAGCTGCGGCAACACACTAACCCTTTGCAAGAGGCCAACATGACAACATCTTCTGGCAGAAAATCAAAAACCGTTAGGTTCACTTTGGAACCCCCTCTTGCCATCTTTTCCACAAAAATGTAGCTAACAATTTTGATATCATCATTGCACCACTTGAACTTCTCCTGCAAAATGAACCCCGTAAGCACCACCTCCGTTGTTCCCAGCTGCGTTTTCGCGAAGGAACGGCTCGTAATCACGCGATGCCACTCCTTGCAAACGAGCTTCAAAGTCAGCAACTCCTTCGCGGGAACACGAGACAGAATTTCAGTCAGAGCATCACTGTGTATGAACAAGTTAGCCTTCTTCATCTTCTGAAACAATTGAAATAATAACAAATAAATAAATAACCATTCACCATATATCAAAGAAAACAGAACAAATATCATTATTATTACAATCTAAACTTCTAACCAGAGAAAGAGTAACTAGCATATTTTTTTATCATTCATGTGAAAAACTAAACCAAAATAAGATATAATTTAGCATCAACAATGCAGATCGGAAGTAATATAAGAAATAAAACATAACAAACATCGTCATTACAATACAATACAATACAGAAAGAGGAATCCAAATATGTAATCAGAGAAAGAGTAACTAACATTTTTTGTTTTACGATTCCTAAAATATGTAAAGCAGAACATAAACGTTTACTTATTGAGCTTTATCGATGGAAATTGGAAGGAACAGAACGACGACATGGCATTTCATTGGCATAATAATGGAGGTACTGGTAGGAAGAGTGTTAATGGAAACATTGTTTGATAGAAAAGATAGGTATGCGAAGAAGATTGAGAAAAAAGGAAAAGAAATGGTTCAACACCTAAGCCATTGAAGAAAAATGATTTTGCATGGAAAATTTGTAAACGACTGAACAGATTCACTTTAATAAAATAAAGTTAGATTTTTTTACCTGCGCAGTAACCTCCATCTTCTTCTCCCTTTCTTCTTCACGCAGAGCAAGAGAAGAGCTTGGTCTTCCAGAGACTTCTTTTGCAGGGTTCAGGAAGTTTAACATTCATTGGTGATTTTATTTGTTTCTCATCCGACGGCTATGGTTCATCGAATTCCAAGAGTCCAGAGTGGATCCCCGCAAAACCGCGAAATTTATTTTTTCTTAGCTGGTTTCCATTGTAGTATACTTTTAAATTATTACCAGAATCAATAGTTATTCAACTAACTTATGACAACTTATTTAATTATTTAATTAATTAATTAATTTAAATGTTATTATTATATTATTATTATAAAAATACAGCTGTACATAAAGGAAAAATTGTCAAAACATTTTTTAATTAAATTATAATCTTAAAACTAGTGAAAAATAGAAAATTACATGGTAAATATTAAGTTTGTTATACTAAAACCAACGTAGAAAATGAGGTAGTGGTATTTTAGTAAATAAGTGGAATTAACGTAGTATATTTATTTGTAATATTAGGAGGGTAGTTGCGTGCCTGTTTATATTGCATTGTTTTTGTCTTCCACCTCCCAAATGCATGACATCCTACAAGTGTCTCTCCCAACGCCAACGCCAACGCGAGACTATACTCCGTGTCCGTGTCTCTTCCTCCACTTTTCACACAACCTTATTTGAGTACACCAACACCTTTTTCATAATTTATTAAAATATTTTAAAAGATTATTAAATAAAAAATAATAATTAATTGTTATATTAACTAAATTAGATATTATTTTAATGATTAATAAATTAGTGATATTTAAATTAATTTATATTATTAATAAATAATTTTTAAATTAGTATTTAATTAGCTACTAAAGTTTTAACTGTCAATTATTTATATTATAAAGTTGATAGCTAATTAGATAATAATTTAGAAATTATTTATTAATAATAGAAATTAATTTAGATGTTAATTTTTTTTAGACTATAAAATAGTATCTAATTTTTAGTTAATATAATAACTAATTTTTTTTATCTTTAACATTGATTAGAAATCAATGATTTTCTTGTAATGTATATATTTTATAAAATTTTGATTAATTTCATTTTAAGTTGATTAACATATTTAATGGTAGTTAATTTGGTGTAATCATTTATATTTTGTGACTGGAAGACTGAAATGCTTCTAATATTTTGTAAGATATATTTAATAAAAAATGTTGATTAAATTTTTTTCTCAATAGGACAGGGTCAGGCCTTTCTTCTTCTTTTTTTTAGAAGAGAGATATTCATGCATAACACAAAGTTCTTTTGTTTCCTAATAACACATTAGATTAAAATGGTTGAGTTTAAGAGGGAGGGAGAGGATGAATTAAACTATCTCAAATTTTTCAAATCATAAAATGTTATGTTTATTAGATCAAGAAATTTCAAGATTTGATTCTTCTAAAGATTTCATAGAACCATGATCAGACAAGAAATAAGAAAAAATTGTAAGATTAATAGAAAGAGAGAGAGAAAGATGCATAATCAATTTTATAATGGTTCCCTTTATCCAAGAACTACATATAGTTACTTAGTCACACCACCTAAGCTCACACTAATATAAGAGTTTTACAAACACAAGGAATATAGTGAAAGTAAATATACTCAAGAAACCAACTCTTAAACCTTACAAGATTGATTTTCTCACCTAGTAACACCTCTTACTACACTGAATTTGGAAACTCTGTCTAGAGACACCTAAAGAACACAAAAACAAATACATAAAGTAAAACAATATCACTTGAAACAGGTTAAACACATCAAAAAAATATTTAACTAGGTGAAGAACTATGTTTCACCTCAAACACATGGTATTGATTTTGTAATCACACGATGAAAGCTTCAAAGATCGTTTTTGCAACACAGGTATAAATTACAAAGGTTTCACAAACAACCTAGAAGACTAAATATGCTTTATAGACTATAGTAGATGTTCACTACAACTTTTAGAATTTTTAGCAAGATCACAATATATCTTTTTGTTGCTTGGCTTGCCTTTTTTTTTTTTGTTCTATACCTTCAATATCCTTATATCTGCACTTAGGAACTTAAATTGGTTAAATTTGGATATTACAGTATCTTCAACTTTTCGTGCTAGAAGCTCAAAATCGAAACCTTGGATTTGCAACCTTCCAACTTGTTTTTCCTTCGAACTTGTTTAAGGAACTAATTGGAAAATGTATTTGCAATATGGGTTAGTAAAAACAAATCAAAACATAATCAGAAAATTATTTCATTTCAGATAATGCATGAGACAAAAACAAGTTACTTGAGATTTTCAATTTATTCAAAAGTGTTTTTATTTAAATAATATTAAGAGATATTGGCAATTCATTAGAAAAGATACACAAGATTTATTTGACAAACATGTTTAGGAAAAGATGGATTTCAAATTTATACGAAAAATAGGGTTAAATAGAGTCATTGCGTAGATTCAAATCTTTTTGTTTTTGGACATAAAATCTCTTTAATCGAATACAATTTCAATATATATATGAATTTAGAAGATTTTTTTTTAAAATTATAATCAAAACCTATTATTCGTTCAACAAGTTAGTCAGACTGTCTAGCATGAACAAAAATGTAGATGCTCTAAGGGTCTACTCTATATGGTAGTTGTACAAATCATCGTTAGAACTAAGTACCACATTCAATCTAAATTTTGTTATGCATTTAACAAAGCTTATTAGGTCGTTTAATGAGTATATGATATAGATGCTCAGTTCCTATCGTGAAATTACGTTATAAACACTCATATCATCTATGAGGCCATTTTGATGAATATTGCAGTTGTAGAAACATTGTTTAGATATTTCAATATACAAGTAAGCTACCAATCAATTTTTGTTATCATCAAAATATAAGAGTGTAAGTACAACATACGATATCCTAGTCATCAGACCTTCTAATGGTTAATAAACTGTCTAATGTCTCAATAGACTGTCTAGTTAGTCATGAGGTCATCTAGAGACATGTATATCAGACCGTTTAATGGCTTAATCATCAAACCATTTAGGACTCAACAATCTCTCCCTTTTTTATGATGACACAAACACTTATTCAAACAACAAAATATATCAATGAGACACCAACAATAATCATGTATACACTAACAAGCACCAATAACAAGCACATACATGACAATTAATAAGCACATAAACGCTACTTATTAAACTCATTTATTCCCCTTTTTGACATAATCAAAAAGGGATTTTGATAAGAAATCTTCACTGCGTATTTGATCTTTAGAAATCATAGAGTTTTGTAGGGACAATTGACTCTAGAAGGGGGAGGGGGTAAATTGAGGTTGAACTCAAGTACGCGAAAAAAAAAAATCAAACACAATGTATATCAAGTAAAGGATAGAGAGAGAAGTAGACACAAGATTTATATTGGTTCACCAACAACTAGGTATATATCCAATCCCCTTAAGCAACTCACTTAAGAGCCTTTGAAGTAAGTTACAATTTTAGTAAAGAAAATTATTCAAATATTGTTTGTTGTTTTTTGCAGATTGATTTTTGATCTTGGAGGAAAGTAAACAAGAAAACAACAATAAAGGCTAAAGTTAATCAACTTCATGCAAGATCCGAGGACAAAATCTTCTTTCAAGAGAGATGGTATGATGCAAACTCATATATGAGACTGTAATAAAAAATAAAGAGGTCATAGAGCTAGAAACTTGATCAAGAATTAATTAGGAGTTTGGATCTAATTGGACTTCTTTGGACCACCAATAAGGCATTTGGGCTCAAATTCAATGTAGAAGAAGATCACTCTAGAAGATTGGAAGTATCAAGAATATGAAAAAGAAAGTAAAAATAAGTATAAAACAGAATAAGATTAATTTTGGACATTGTTATTTTGAAAAAAAAAAAGTAGGAGGTAAATAGAAAAGAGAGTAATGTGTAAAATAAGAAAAAAAGAGGTGTAAGCAAACGTTAATTAGTTGATCAAACAATCTGGTAAGCTTGTGATTGTCAACTTATACCAAGTTCATAGGCATGAAAAGAGAAGATCACGCAAGTATGACAAAAACATCCATGTATGCTTTTCTGACCTAATTGTACTAAGGGAGCCTCCAAGTCTCTTACTTTGTAGTTGTTGGTTGGACGTTGAAATTAATTAAGATGGGTTGGTTAAACAACATGTGGGTCCATTTGACTATTAATTTTTAATTAATTATATTTAGTCCGCTGATTCAATGGTACATAACCTATCAAACCTAGTTAATTATTGGTTGAAAGTATGAGAGTTTCCCTTGGAAGCAGGTACTTGCATAATAGAAAATGCATAATTAATTGGTAGCTTGTAGGAACACGAGGAGGAACCGCGTGAAGCGGAAAAAAGAATGTTATAAGGCTCTGATCCAAACCCAATCATTTTTGTATTATAGGACTTTCAAACCCGTCCCATACTCCCATCACATGAATCTCATTCCCAATCACCACAAACACTACTTAATTATCAATATATCATATATTTTTTCGAATAATAAAACCAAGTGCCTAATTTCATTAGTTTGGCTGCATTCTTTTCATTTCTGTAGTTGTCTGAAGGGTGTGTTCTTGGGTGTTCCACATTTCACATTTTTTCTTCTCATTTCTCCTTTCATTTTCCGGTGTCATATAAACTTGCATAATAGTTATAATAATCCAGTATGAAAACCTCTTTCTGAGAGTTTCGGATAACTTACTTAATTTGTAGTTTTACAAGAAAATAATTCAGAATAAACACATTGCATTAGTTCCTAAATGAGTAATCAGTATCTGGTATACAAATACTGTTATGTTATTGGTTATAATAGATATCTTATTATTCTTTCACATCGATTAAATACACTATCATTCTTAACTTCCTATATTAAATTTAGTCTTTATATCTTTTTCTAAGAATAATTCCCATGTATAAATACACCCACGCCACTTCATTTCTACATCCTTGTCTCCCATTTCCACCTTCAACACATATCAAACCCATGGAAGATCAAATCCACCGCCACGCCGGAAGAATAAACCCCAATTCCCCGGCATGCTTAAAACTCTTCGGCTTCAGCGTGGTCCACGAAGATCTCACCGAGGACGACGAAGCCCAAACAACCATCGCTCTTGAAGACGCGTCTGATTCAACCGCCAAGTCTACGTCACCGGAATCCGGAGGCGCCTCCGGGTTCCCGACCTCCTCCGGAGACCGAAAATACGAGTGTCATTACTGCTGCCGCGAGTTCGCAAACTCGCAAGCTCTCGGGGGACACCAAAACGCGAATAAGAAAGAGCGGCAACAGCTGAAGCGCGCGCAGTTACAGGCCACGCGAAATGCCGCAGTTTCTTTCGTTCGGAATCCTATCGTGTCTGTCTTCGCACCGCCGCCACACCTTCTGGCAACTCCGGGAGCAGTAGTGGTGCCGGCGGCCCAGTCGTCGTGGGTGTACATGCCACCACGTGCCGCGCCTTCTCCCTTCCATGTATCTGTTTCACACGGATGCGTGTTCCCCTAGGCGAAGAGCGCCGTCATCAGAAACTGTAACGGTAGCGTAGTAACGGGTGCAAGATCTGCAGGTGCAGGGGTGTTGCCCTATGTTGACGGAGTAGGGGATTCGTCGTCTGCATTTTCCACGATGGGCTCCCAAGTACTGGCCCGGACCTACTATGGGAGGGTTGATGGGCCTTCTCTGAGAAAACTCTCTGGAGGAGAGGTGGGACCCAGTTTTGATGACGGCTTCGGCTTGGACTTGCACCTTAGCCTAGCCCCGCCATGATGGCTGGGCTGAATTTAAAAGTGAGTGCGTATCTCTGTATTCAAGCTTGAGTCAGAGGGCATGTTTGCCTGCTATTTCCTCTTCACTATCTAACTAACAAACGCTTTTAATTACTTATTGAAACAAGGTATGTATAATTGATTTTTCAGATCATATTTTTACACTCAACTAACAAAATATTATTATTTTTAATAAAAAAAATTAAAAAAAATCTCCTTAACAAAAATATAAACAAAATACAAAATGTTAAAATAATTTTCAAAAATTAAAAAGTTATAAATGATTAAAATATTAATGGGATATACGATAAAGCATGAAATAAAAAAAAAACATTTTTGTCCCTAATTTTATAGTTTAAAAAAATTAGAAGGAAAATGATTTTTTTTCACACTCAAATGCTACACCTACATCCCAATAAATATTAATATTAAACTTTTTATTTTAAAAATTATTTTAACATTTTATATTTTGTTTATATTTTTATTAAAAGAAATTAATTTTTTTATTATAAATATTAATATTATCAGTCGTCCATATGCATGACGAACATTTTGGAGTGGGAAAGCAGATGACTCTATCTCACACAACCAACACACGGAACCCTAAACTGTGATCATTTTTCCTCTGCGTTGTAACTTTTTCTTTTCCACTATGGTTAAGAATGTTTCAGTTTCCTAATAGCTAAAACATTAATTAATGGTGGATAAATACCAATTTAAAAATTAGTTTATAAATTTTTATTAATAATAGAAATTATTTTAAATTAATATTTTTTTAATTTATAAAATAGTATATAATTTAATCAATATATTAATTAATTATTTTTTTTTTTTAAATTAGTTGTTTTGTTGTTTAAGATTTTTATTCTGGTTTCCACGTATTTTAGTGGAAAATAATAAAATATGTGGGATCAAATAGAATGTAATATTTTTCTTTTCTTAGCCATTTTCTTTGTTGTCAAATAAGGGAAATACTTTTTATCTGCCCATTTTCTTATACTAGTCATTTCCTTTTCAAAGAAATTAACCTTAAATGTTGTAACACTAGAAAGAAAAAGCTACTAATAAAACTTCTTTCCTTCATTCATATGACACAATTTAAATAAAAGGATTAATTGGAGGCATTAGTAATGAACCTTTTCTACATTATTAAACCTTTGTAGGAAGTAAGAAAAAAACATAGTAACTATTTGGCCCTTTTTAGTAAAAAATCCTTCATCTAATTAGGTGTGTGAACATATTTGGGCTTGCTTTAGCTTATGAGCTTATGGATGAGTAAGGTGTATCATTTCAATTTACTCTAGATGACACTTTTTCTCTAAAGAGAGAAGAGGTAATTGGTTGGTTTGGGAGTGTGATAGATAATGTGTAGTGAAAAAAATAGGAAATTATGATGTAAATATTGCATTGATTTTCACAATTAGAAAAGAGATTGTTGTTGGACATCTTAGGGTATTTGTCTAATTTGTGTTTGATGACGTTTAGCTTAGGCTTCTTTTGTGTCTAAAGTTTATCTTTTGCAAAACGAGATGATGGATCCAAGATAAAAGTCTGAAAATGGTTTGGAAATGGTTTATGAAAGTTAAATTTTTTAATTGGTTAAATTCATAAATCAACTTGTTGAAAATACTTAAATCTAATCAGAAAACCTATTAGAAATATAAACCAATTATTTCTAAGAAGAAACATATTTAGTTTTTAATAGAATGTATCAGAGAAACAGATAATCGATTATTATTTTTTAAAACAATTGATTAAAAATCAAAGATAGTTTAATATTCAGCAGATTAAAAAGCAGTTAGCAAATAAACAAAGAACACGTGTATTTTTATACTAGTTCATTCTTTACCCAGTGCTACACCCAATTACCACCTCACACTGAAATGATTTTCACTAATCACACAAGCACTTGTACAAATAACAATCAAGAACAACAATCTTGTGCCCTACAAGATCAGTTTTACCCCTGTAACACCTTGCTGCAGATTACAACATCTAAGAAACCCTATATTGCACTATAATACAATCCAAGTACAAGTAAAGAAAGAACAATGGAACGAAAACAACTGATAGAAAGATCAGAGAAACTCAAATTGGGTTTCTAGTTATTTGGCACAATCTTGAATCCTTCACAAAATAAGATGATGAAACAAGATCTTCAAGAAATTAATTTTTTTTTTACAAACATCTTGTAAACCAACACATGAATGTTTTTCTCAAATTCATATTAAAAAATTGTTTTGTTTAAAGGTTCTAAATTCATATTAAAGTGAAATTACTTAACGTGGAATTACTAGTATACTTTGATTTTTTTTCATAGGTTAAAAACTTGAAATGAAAAACACACTTTATCTAATACATGAGAACTCAGTTTTTAACATATATATTAAAACTTTTCACATCTTGTCAGGGAGGCTTTATGTTTACCCTTAGCCACCTAAGCCTTAGGAACCTCACTATGGATTTTAGCCTGAGGCACGACAACGCCAATGAGAGTGGTTTCCACTGCGACCACCTGATGAGATTCAATCTACACAAAATCGCCTTCTACACAAATCGAATCAAAAGAACTTGATGAAGAACTTGCGCCAATAGGGTTTATATTTAGGGTTTATATTTGTAATACATGAGACTTTAAAACACAAACAAAATTGAGTTTTTGATGCGTGAGTGATCACTATCTGTAAGAACTTATTCTCGGTGTATTGCGCAAGTCCCCCAGGATACAACAGGAACTTTCCGAAAATTTCCAAGGATCAGAACTAGCAAGTTATACTCTTAAAAGAATAAGAACCCAATAAATCCAGAAAAATATTTATATTAAAATAAAAAATTAATGAAGAGAGAGAAAAGAAAAAGGTGAAAAGGTGAGAGGTAGAAGAAAGGTGCATGGAAAGTGTGGGTTGAGGAAGATGAAGAAGCTTGAGTGAGAGATGTGTTTTCAGAGCAAAAGGACGCGGTATTTATAAATGGAGAAATCACAATTGTCGCAGTTTCAAACTCTAGTTGGGTGGCACCATCCCATGGTCATGTCCTGCCAAAACGGAGCAACCGCTGGTGATCGAGGAAGACCCACGTGAAAGGAGGAGTCAACCACCCAAGACTCTTGCAATGTTGTCTGAACCGCTCAAGAAAGAAGTTGTGCGTAACTCCCTTTCGTTTCTCCTTCAATTTCACGAACATGGATCTAGGGTTCACAACCCTCTTTTGCAATATCTCTTCATTCTGTCGTTTCAGGTTTGATTTACAACAATATCCCTATTATCTAAGGAGTGAAAAAGAAGGTGTTTTTATACAAGTAAGACAAAACAATTCACAAAACTCTTTGGGCGCAAGAAAAGTCTTCTCATGAAGAGCTTCTAGGACAACGTGTCCCTTCACCCAAAAAGAAAAATGTAAGATTAGTTCGAATAAGTGAAACGTCAATAAGAGTTCCTCGAAAAAACACACATAATCATGAGCTTTAAAACCCCTCATTTACATAGGACTACACTACTATTAATTAACATTCATGGAAAGAGAAGAATCACTATATTGATTGTATTGTTAATACATTAAGTTCAGGCCATGAGTCAAACAAGCTTAAGCCACCGAGTTGTAAATAGTTACAGAGATCAACCTCGATTATTTATCTAGAATTGCTCCAATTGAATTTTTAAAACTCGAATTTTCAAGCATGAGGACTTGTGTACTACTCGACTCTGAATAAGCGGATGAGTTATTAACAATATGAATATTAACCACCATCAATTAAACATATATCTCACTAGTAATCACTCTGAAACAGTTACAACCACATTAATGTGATCGTGAAGCTCAACGTAACTACTTGTAACTAGAGTGGTTAGAGAGCACACGTCATGACTATGTGAGTGCAAAATTCGATACAACTACTTGTAACTGAAGTGGTTATTGTACGCGTCATGATTATCTTTACTATATAAATTCAATTAGAGAGAGTATTTCTGTCAATATTTGATATTTTTTACTACTCAGATATTATGATGTTAATCATGTGGGAAAAGACATTTGGCATCTAAATTTTGTTATAACATTATAGTTATGTTTTTATTGAGTTTGTGGCGTTGAGATGTTAAATCTGAATTGTTTGTTGAATACTGATCTTCTTTTTGAAAGATTGTTGATTAAAGAGTGAAAATCCATCTATAGAAGATTTTCCGACACTTAAGTTTATCCTCGTAACACCAACAAAGAACCTCCTAAACCCCATAATGCCAAAAACCACCATTTATACTAAACTTCAACTATTAATCTTTCTTGAAAGAACCAACTTAAATCAATAACTAATTCCACAAACACTTTTAAAATATATTACAGTTAAAAAAATGTAAATAACAATAAAAAATTTAACTCTATTTGCGTTCAAATTAAATTCCAAAAATAGAGAGAATTTGAAGTATTTAGGTTAAATATATATGAAATGTGAATAATCAACTAAAAGATTTTAAATATAATTTTTGTTTAAATAATCAATTTAATCCTTAAATCTGTGAAACGCTATGAATTTAATTTTAAAATAATAAAAGTACAACAATTATATTTTATTGTTAAATGTTATGGAACTATTTACTATTAAAGTATAAATTTAAAGTTTTATTTGGCAATAAATTATAATTGTTTAATCATAAAACTATTATATTAAGAATCAAACTGAATTCTTAGACTCAAATAAAATCATACGTTTTACTCTTAGAACTAAATTAGCAGCATTCCACAACCAAATTAATCATCTACTAATAATTTTAACATAATTATTACAAAGATTAAAATTATATATTATTTGATAATTGAATGATAATATCAAATATTATACATTTTCACTGTATTCCAGATAAACTCCATACGAAAACTATTGCCAATTGATAATTTAAAATAATTTGCAAAGTGCATTATCCGGAACCCAAATTTTAGTTGTATATATAATATTTCATAATGGAATGATAAAATAAATATTATACATTGTCATTATATTCCAATTAAACACCATACCAAAACTGCTGTCAATTGATTATTTAAACTACTCAAATAATTGAATTATTCAGAAACCCAAATTTTACTTACCAACTCACTGTAGCATTGGAAAATCATAATTTTATGCCTATAATTAAACCTGTATCTATTAAACACAACTGTCTAAAATATTAATAAAATTTTCCATTACATATCAACTGAGCATCGAATCAGTGTTGTCAAGTTAAACTACAAATCCATGGCAGAAATGAGGGAACAAGAAACAAAGATCATTTCATTTCAGCTTTCCAGAATTGCTCTCAACACCTAAAAAGAATAATGGCACGAGGCCATGAAGCATTAAAATGTGCCCACCAACAAAACTAGTTCTTAATTTCATTCCAAAGGTCCAATATGATTTGACCCATTCTTCGCAGTTCTATATTTCAATGCTCCTTCAACACAGAAGATCATAGGAAAAAAAATAGTAGTCTCTCCTATTCCTTTTCAACCTTGGAATTCATTGTTTCCTTTCCTATAATGCCAAAATTTTAACATATTCTAAAGCATAGTATGCCTAATCTGTTGTCCAAGGATCAGTCTCTGTAATGACTTCCGAGGGTTCATAAACTTCTGGCTCTGAACTTTCCTCACCCGAGCTTGACTCAGCTTCAACAGATGTTTCTTCCTCTTCTTCTGATCTACCCCATCTTCCTCCCACGGCCATGGCCATCATTTCATAAATCTTATTACCCAACTCAGCCGGGCTATCAGGCTGCATTATTCAGAAACTATGTTAATCAAAACTCGCAGATAACCTATATTTGTCACAACAGAAAAAGCCTTATCCTACTATATCTTATTACCCAACTCATCCGGGCAATCAGACTGCACTATTGAGAAACTATGTTAATCAAAACTGCAGATAACCTATATTTGTTCCAACAAAATAAGCCTTATCCTACTAGATGCGGGTAGCAATATCAAGCAACGTCATTTTGGTGAGTTATAGACCATATACATGTTACATGAAAAATTAAATTTTATATTGCACTTACAGAAAATCCACTAGAAATTAGAGCTGTGTCGTATAAGAGATCGACTGCTCTCTTAGCTTCACTGCTGTCAGGTGCATTCTTGCAGGCAGCCTGAAAGAAAGATAAAAATAATTAAAACAGTACGTAAGATAACTTCCGTTCCGAGCATGGCCATGTATAGGTTTCTGCATTAAATAGTTATGTTATTAAATCTCGAAACATTTCTAGTGGCAGACAAGATATCAGGAGACAGGAAAATATATTCCTTTGTTTTGCCACCAGATTATCAGTATGACAAACGGAAAAGAGAAAGGAAAACAACCCACTATTTATCCTACTTTAAATTTGCCATTGTAGGGCTTGTTAGTCGACTAACAGATTTGTCTTGACACTTTTATGAACCAACATGGCAACATTACCACTCAGTTAAGATTACCCACAGGCAAGCTACAATATTTAATCAATCATAAATGGAATCCAGTTCCAAGATAAATGAACTTGAGGAACTTGTATGCTGATTCTGCTCCTTTTTCTTCTCCCTACTTCACAAAAACTTATCTGAAATGTGGCTCTCAATTCTGAAGAGTTTAATAACCTTCCTCACCAATTGTGCATGTTGTGTGCAAACTATAAGAAAACTTATCAATATAGTAACAACGGTTTACAGAACAATAAACTCCAAACTGAATGTCAACTCACACTCAAGTCTTTGATAATAGGGTGATCTGTATTAATCTCCAATATTCTCCTCCCCCTCATGAACTCCAAACTTGAAGTGTCCCCAAGAGCCTGTGCCTTCATTAGTCTGAAGAAATAAGAATTGAAGATTTTTCAAGCCCTTTTGTCAAGAAAATGATCAACTACTTGTGAGAGAAAGGCTAGTAAAGCCAATGACTCAATGACTAACCTCTCCATGTTAGCTGACCAACCAAACTTCCCTGATACAAGCACACAGGGAGATGAACTCAAGCGCTTTGAGATTTGAACTTTGGCCACCTTATCACCAAGCTGTTGTTTTACCCAATCACAGAGTAGGTTATATTCTTGTTTGTTTTCCCTCTCTTTGACCTCATCCTCGTCACCTGATTTAATAATTGTTTTGAGAACAATATTCAAATCCAAATTTCCCAGAAACAAAATAGTATGAGCAATTGAAAGCAAGAGAGGAAACAATACAAACCTAATTCTAAATCCTCTTTACTGATATCAACAAATTTCTTTTCTTTATACGTCTGTAGGTTCTGAATGGCAACTTCATCAATAGGATCAACCAAATAAAGAACCTGTAATAATAGACACCCAAGTAAAAAACTGCAGAAAGAAAAACACAATACAAAATTAACTTCAGTTGAAGCATTCCAATCATTTCCATATATAGTTTATTCAACATTATCACACAAACAAAAAGCCTAACCCTCCACGAGATAGCAGGTAATGCAGAGGGAAGCTGGAGACAACCCCCTCTTGACAACCTTGGCTATCATCTCACCTACCAATTCCCCGTCTACAAACACAAATTAACATGTAGAAATACCTCAATATTTTTCTGAATCAGTCTCTCCACAAATGGAGCAGTTTTTGCACTCTTCAAGCTGTCAGTTGCTAGGTAAAAAATAGCCTTTTGGTTTTCTCCCATGTTTTCAACATAATCATCCAAGCTTTTAAGTTCCTCCTCACTTTTGGAAGTGAAAAACCTCAATAACGGTGTTATGCGCTTATGATTTCCAGTGTCTTCAATACAACCCAATTTTATAAACCTACCGAAGTTTTCCCAGAATTTCTTGTAGTCCTGGAATCACAAGAAACATTCATTCTATCTATAGACTCTAAATTCATATTCAAAATATAAAGAAGCTAAGTTTGTTCCTACCAACCTCTTTATTTTCACTTTCAGCAAGATCTTGAATCATATCAAATGCCTTCCTGACAAGTCTCTTTCTCATTATTCTTACCTGATTGTTAGAATAAAGTATCATTATAAGAAAAATAATTATCAAAAATATCCTTAATTCATTTTTATCAGATGAAAAAAGTTCTCTATATCAGCAGGAAAAGTGGTAGTCCTCTTACAATTCTGCTTTCTTGAAGGATCTCTCGAGAAACATTGAGAGGAAGGTCATCTGAGTCAACCACACCCTTCACAAAGCTCAGGTAACGTGGAAACTACAAAATAAAAAGATAAGTAAAACGTTAAATGTACTCTTCAATGCTACAAGCACTTCTTTTTTAGGTATCTGAGAACAGTTGGTGAAATAAAAGCAAGAAACAAAGAAAAGCACAGATATGACACGTACAAGAATTTGAAGTTACAGACCAGAGTAGAAAGTAAACATTTTTCCTTCTTTCATGATTCATAATATCAATATAATGAAAGGGAGAAGTGACATAAATTTCAAATATACAAGACAAATCCCACCAAGAAGCTTAGGGTAAAGTAGTACTCACCAGCTCCCCATCAAAATCATCTGAAATGAATACACGCTTAACATACAAGCGTATGTTCTTTGTTTTAGGGTTCACCACTTCTTCATTGTTAAGAGGTCCCATTCCCGGAACATATAGAATGCTTCTGAACTCAACCTCGCCCTGCAGGGTTTAAAGCCTAGTCAAATTGATATTGCCTAAAAGAAATGATCTTCTGCTGATACACTAAATTGTCAATATACCTCAGTAGTGAAGTGAGTATGTGCAAGTGGCTCTAAGAATTCACTAAAAGTCTTCTTGTAAAATTCACTGTACTCCTCCTTTTCAACTTCTTTTGTGCTCCGCATCTACAAAAATTTAAAAAAAGGCTAAGTTAGACCAATAACAGAATGATAAGAAAAATGCAGGGCAATAATGTCCTAGCACCATAAAAGAAGATATATCTCAAACTCACCCATATTGGCTTTGTTTCATTGGCTAATTCCCAATCCCAATACTTCTCAGTTTTAGTCTTTTTCACCTTCTTTTTCTCACCCTTCACAAGGAAGAACAGACTTAGTATTAGTAACAAATTAGAAAAACAAGTACAACACCAACATTAAGAAATACCAAAGTCATTACCTCTGCTTTTGGTTCTTCCCCTTCTTTGGGTTCTTCATCCTCTTCCACCTGCCAATATTAAAATTAATTAATCAATTGGTTATTAAATTAATGGCAAAAAACCTAGAGAGCCGATTGATTTGCCAGTCCATGACAAACATTTCTATAAGCTTCAAGTATTTAAGAAAATAGGGAATGAGAATTCAAAGCGAATAAATTTAATCTAGATAACATGACATCACCCTAAAAGTATTATTAGGTTTTCTGAATAAATACATTGATATAACTTTTTATACTTCAATTGTTTGGCATATTGTTTATCCACAACATTTTCTATTCAATTGAAAGGAAAGGGTTGCTCCCTTCTAGATGGAAACAAATTTCTAAAATAACACATGTTTTCAACTATCACTTAACACTTGGTTATAACCATCTCCTAGTCACCAGTAATCCCTCATAACAACCAACATCGATCCTCTCTGGCCTGAATTTGCTAGCAAATATAGCCCAGTATTCACCCATTCACCAAACCCAACTACAATGTAAAACCTAAAATAAGCCTGCCATCCTAAAAGGTGATAGAAACTATAGGTGATGTAGAACAAATTCACCTCAAACACAAACCCCAAATAACAAGGAACCATTTCATGTTTCCTTTCTACCCAACAACTGTCTAAAACTAAAACTTAGCCAGCCAGTCATCCTAAAGGTGACAGAAACCATAGCTAATGTAGAACAAGTTTAGCTACAGAAACATAAAACAACAAGGAACCATTTCAAGTTTCTTTTCTACCCCCTGTTGACAAGTAAATATTTTTAATTACCACCAAGTGAAGACAAAATCTCCTTATTCACTGGTAGAAAACAATGCCCAAAAAAACATGATAATCACAAGTACCTTGAGCAATACTATAATCCAAGTCTTACAGCTACGTAAGTAACTGTCATGTTCCTCCAATAAAAGAAATTAAAATAAAGCGTTTCATAGACGGTACAAATAGCAGGAGAAAATATTTGATAATAAATCAGCATCAGTACCACTAAACATATGTGCAAAATAGAAAACTACGACTTGTACACAGAATTGGTTTAGCACACTTCTGCCAACCCCCAACATGAACACAGGAATCTGTAACAGAAGGCCAATTTACCTCCACAGTTTTTGACTTTTCTTGCCATGTGTAGATGGGGAAGGAAACGAATTGTGAGTAATTCTTCACCAAACCCTGAATCTTGGATGGCTCAGAGAATTCATACTTGTCATCCTCCTGCCAGTAAAGAAGAATTTTAGTACTTTGACTACATATAACATGTCAGCATTAAAATAATGTTCCAAATATTATACAAGATTCATCCTTTCATTGAAACAGAACAAATAAATTGCGAAAGATTTCCAACTGAAATTTAAAATATTAGACTTATTTAATTAATATCAGTTATCTGGCTAGACAAGAAGCAAGAATTATGTGGGAGCTTAAACCACATGTCTGTAATAAATTGGTTTTACAGTTTCCAAATAATATTATCCTGAGTTCAACCTTTTATCAATAGATAGATACTTCTTAGTTCTTACATTCCATGTAACCTTTCAAAAAAAATGAAAGTAATATCACTCACTCTTAAATACAGTGTAATCTGTGTACCACGATGCAGAAGCTTTTCTGGATCAGTTTCTTCCTTTATCACATAAGAGCTACTGTCAGCTTCTGCTTCCCATACATACTGCTTATCTGATCTTGGGCTCTTCGTAGAAACAACAACCTAATGGACATGCAGAAATAGCCAATTCATGGCATAAATTAAAAAACAGTTAAAATCAGAAAAATCAACCAGCAGGATGTACTTAAGAAATCCACTCCATACCTTCTCAGCAACAAGAAAAGCAGAGTAGAATCCAACACCAAATTGACCGATCAAACTATTATCTGCTCCTAGATCCTTGTTTTCCTGCAACATAAGTGGAATATTTAAACATGATGGCTGAAGCATTAAAGCATCAATTATCAAAGAAAGCCAGATTTCAGATCATTGGCAGATTACCTTAAGTGCCTTCAAAAATTTTGATGTACCACTCTGAGCAATAGTTCCAAGACAATCAATGAGCTCTTCTTTACTCATTCCAATGCCAGTATCTCTACAGGGTCAAGAGTTAACAGTTTAATACTCCTATTCACACGTACACAGAAAAGTAAAATAAAACCAAAAAACAAATCCAAAACAATACATATACATACGTTATAGTTATAGTTCCATTTTCTGGGTCAGACTTTATACGTATCTCAAGATCTCCAGCATCTCCAAGCAAAGAAGGCTCAGTCACACTTAAGAATCTCAACTTGTCCAAAGCATCACTAGCATTACTGGAAGAACAGAACAACAATCAACAAAATACATCACAATCAAGTGGTAGCACACTCATAACCCGTGTTAGATGTAGATGCAAAAATCCAAAAGTGACAAAAAAAAACATGGCATCTACTAAACACTACTCAACAATAATAGCACAACCATGCAACCATAGAAACATTAGTCCGATTACCTCACAAGTTCACGAAGGAAAACTTCCTTGTGGCTGTACAGACTGTGAACAATCAAATCCATCAATCGACTCACCTGCACAAAAGAAAAACGGAATTCACATACTAAAGCAAAACTTCCTTAAACAATAAATGGAAATCTCCCTTCTGCTTTCTTTCCCTTCCAAATACACACCAAAATTCCAAGCAAAATGCAAAAACAAATTGACATATCCCTTCATTCAGCAAAACTCATGCACACACACCCTTTTATGCACTAAATCTTTCACTTACATTACATATCAAAATTCTAAACTAAATACAAAATATATGTATGTGAGTTGTTTTTAGTGGAAGTACTAATTACTTTCTTAGTCCTCCAAAAAAAAAGTGGATGATCGTAGCAAATCTCATACAAACACAGATATACGTGTACATATATATAGATTACATGCATATATATGTGAGGGAATTCATTAGATTCATAAATCTCTCTCACAAGCAAACACACCAGTAAGGAGTAGGTCTTTCACCATTACTAGTCGAAATTTCAAACCACGTACAAAAGTAAATCGACACTGAATTCATTTTCCAAGGAAATCTGCCTCTCACACACACGCACAGACTTCACGATGACGGCTTATTGACTTGCAATTACAAGCCACACGTAATAGGCAAAAGGTTGAACCTTTATCTCACTCACGACGACCCAAAACTACAAAAAGGTTAACAAACCGACAAACTCATTGAAAACACACCTCAGCCTGGTACTCAAACTTCTCCCCGGTGGTCTCCTCCTTCTCGGCCACGGCGGCCTCACATCGAACAGCGAGCTTCCTCTCGCGCCTCTGCGTCCATCTCAGCCCCGCGGTGGAGAAGAAACTCCTCCGGCGACCGAACTGCGGCGGCAGAAAAGCGGTTCTGAGAGGGGAAGCCCTTGAAAAGGAGGAAGAAGGAGGGAGCGAGGTAAGAGAGGCCGAGGCCATGGTTCTGCTGAGTACAGGAGCCATACTTTGAAGTCTCCGCACACAAGTGAGCGAGTGAGAGAGTGTTCCTTGTGATATGTTATCTCCAAGTGTGACTTGGTGTGAGGGAGAGTGACGAAAACCCTTTGCAGGGAAATGAAGAAAGGGTTTAGTGAAGATATAAGGCGAGAGAGATTGTTCTAGAATTTTTGGAACGGTTTGGCACCATTAGTGTAGAAATTGTAAGGCCTAGATTGTGCCACGACATGCCATATCTATTTTTGCTTTCTATTTTATTTAATCTGAATAAGTAAACTTAATCTTTTTGTTTTGAATTAAATATTGTCATACTTAAGGATAAATTGTCCTTGCAATTTGGTGCAAGGGAAACTCTTGTGACTTTTTAAGGGATGTTCATTAATCATACTAATTTTATTTAGATATATCTTAAAAGGAAAGTTAATTAATTATATTAATTTTATGATTAAATAACTTTTTATTCTTCACAAAAATTTTACTTCTTTTATCTTATTATTTATTAAGTTTGAATTATTTATTATGTAACTAGAATGAGACCCGTTCCAATATACTGTTTGAATTTTTTGTGTGTGCTGCTTATAATTTTTTATTTATATTATTTACTCATAAGCCTTTGGTTACATTTTTATAAGTTGTGATGCATAATATTATTTAAAAAAAATTTAGTAATTGCTTTAAATATTATTATTAATATAGTTTCAATATTTTTAATAATAGATATGAATTTACTGTACAGATAATATAATGTATATAATATGGTAACAATTTTAATTTAGCATCTAATAGCTTCAAAACCTTTAATAAATATTAAATTACAAACATTAGTTTTTTTCAAGATATTAGAGCCTTTGGAATTATAGTATAAATTTTGTAATTTAAAATTATATTTTATATTTGTTTTTTATAACCAGATAACTTCTTATACCAAGTACTTTTAGTCTTCGATTTCGATAGGTGTTTAGGATTATATTATAAAAAAAAATCAATATATTAGACCCTTTGGAATTATATCATAAATTTTGTAATTTGAAATTATATTTTATATTTGTTCTTGTGGATGGATCCTTATACCTAGTATTCTTGGTTGTTAATCTTAGTAAGGATATTTGTGATTATATTTCAATACTCAAGACAATTTTCGATTAATAAAGAAGATGTATAGTAAAGGGTCAAAGATTCATTACCTTTTTACCGTAGAGTGTTTACCTACTTATAGTGATCGCATTGGGCCCCTACCCATGTGGATGGTTATAATAGGCCTATATAGGTTTCAATGTCCTCTTAATCATGATTTGTGAGTTGTTTATTATGGCATACTAATTAGTTATGTGCTTAGGCTTTTGATCTTGGTTGGTAGGTGTTTGTCGAATGTGTTAGGATCCAGGAGTTTGTTAGGTGTAGGGAATGATAGACTCCTCTTCTTTTAGCCTTCTTTTTTATTTAAGTTTTTGGATGAAGATTGGAAGAAATGTGGTTGTGAAAACATTAACATAGTGGTTGAAGAGGAATAAAGAAATTTGTGCGAGTGAGAGGTGAGGCCAACTCACTATACTAAGTCTAGAATGAGACTAAATTAGGGATAACTTGGGAACAAGTAGAATGACCAAAATTATGCAGCATTTCAGTACTAATTACAAGTTAAAAGTTTAAGAAGAGTTCACTCCTATTTATAGCTACATAGACACCTAAAAGAGAGGAAGAGTGGGAAGGAAGATTCAAATTGAATCTTGGCGCCCATGGCTAGTCATGCCTTCCGCATGAATGAAACTTGGAAGGCAAGCTACAAAACCCTAGTTTGGAGTGCACACTTTCCTTGTATGATCAACCTAGGTTTCTCTTGGGTCATTAGAAGCCCAACTGAAACCCTACCTAGATTTTAGAAAACTTTAATCTAACATAGGTATAAATACAAACACAAAATCCTACTCTACTTGATCCAAATACATGACTCAATTATTCTACACTACTTGGCCCAATACATCGTGATGGGCGGATTTAAAATATTTTTCTCTGAAAGCAGACCAAGTCAACTATAGTACAACTGAGGGTTCTCATATCCACATGGAATTAAAGATTACCAAAGTAGTAATAACTTTCAAAATGAAGTTAGAAAATGGTAAAGTTGATTGCACAAATTTTGTGTAATAATTATAATAATCCTAATAAAATATTTCGCGAGGTTTAAACTTTTACCGAAATAAATTAGAAGAATAACAATACATCACATGTGTGGGGGAAATAGCTTTGAAAATCTCTTTTGTTATTATTACTTTTGAATGTTATGTTTATTCAAGCTCATTGTTCCTTATGACTAAACCAAGTCAATTCCTTGATCAAAGTTATCCATAACCACAAAATATCATAATCAATTCTTTGCATCCCAAAATCTTATTTTTGTATTAGGATGGGACAATTCAAGCCAAATACTCAATTCAATTCCTAGAAATTGACATACTTAGTAGATTTGAAAGGGTTCAGATACATGAACTCGTTTTTCAACCTCATTCATGTTCCATAGGCATCATTGGTCGTTCCTCACCATTGAGTATACAATCAAACCAATATAACTTAAATTTTAAAGAAAACATGCATTCATAAATAATAATAACTCCAGAGATATTACATTGCTTTCCAATCCCAACAAGATAAGTTTAGCAACTCATGATAAATCGTACAGTAAAGTGTAAGGATGAGAAGCTAAAAACAACAAACATGGATCCCTAAATGTTTTTGGCTAGCTTGCGATTTGATCTTCTACCTTAATGTTTGTCTCTGTGTCAACGTCTAGGATTTGGTCTTCTACCTTAATATGTATTGTCGTTCCAGCCTCCAAATAAGGTGTTAGGACCTCTCTATTTATAGAGTTTAGTGATAAGCTCCAACATATTCAGCATACGCTCATCACAGATTCAATCCGTTCAACAAATTGGTTATCTTCATTATGAAGAAACCTTTTGGTTTCAAGCACCTTTTTGGGCTTCAGAAGATTCAAAGGTTTTTTTGGTTCTACGGGGATTGTCTCCAAGCCAAGCTCAGTGCAATCCTTTATTAATCATGAAATCTTCTTAGGCTTGGGTTTCACCTCACGTCTAGCCTAAACGAAACTAAAATCTTTGTTCTTTTCTTCAGGTTAGCTTCAAGCCCTTTCCAAGTGCATTTGAGCTTTCTTCAGTGTGAATGATTTTTTCACACAACCCTTTTGAATTGGCTCATCCTTATAAACTCTTTAATTCTTAATCCTTCTCTCGACTCAATCTGCTTAGTGCATGCTTTTGGCTCTCATCATTTTGGAAGTTTTTCCATTTTTTTTTTGTCAATTTGCTTATTCCATCAGCATTGAGCGGATTGGTCATTTCTGATCCCTTTTTTTTGTCTGTTATTTCTTCTTATTTTTCTGCAAGATTTATCAAATTCTTCTTTTTATTTTTGAGTCAAGCTTTGCTTTGTGGGGAATTACATGTTTTTTAGGTTGTTTTTTCATGTATTGTACTCATTATGCATGCCTAGTTTGCTATGAATTTAACCTTTATCACATGGCCCATGAAATCCTAATCTACACTATACAATTATTCAAACTAAAGTTTGGCCCAAAATGGTGATAACTTGACCCTGTTGAAGACAGTCGAGTCCTAGTCTTCTTGTAGTTTTATGTCCAATGATCTAGTTGGATGTGATTCCACTAGCCATATAGAGAATGATTCTTGACATTCTTAGGAATCACTTGAGCTGGACATTATTGAGGCACTTTTCTTAGAGTTGGATCATTGTTCTAAGACAAGAACTCACCAAAAACTAGTACCAAATCCCAAACTCATTTGGATGTTCCACATATTGTCAAATTGA
>Ga0123342_1002983_pt1 | contig 27705 bp, 14 predicted proteins | sample Turbeawhitnodule_FD_89960 | JGI IMG/M metagenome (GOLD analysis project Ga0123342, IMG submission 89960) | Root nodule microbial communities of legume samples collected from Mexico - Turtle bean Mexico white nodule | ecosystem: Host-associated > Plants > Roots > Nodule | place: Mexico: Nepantla... | reverse complement strand
TAATTAGTTGCAATAGTAACTAAATTAGAGACCATTTTAGAAACTAAAAAGAAATTTGGTTTCTAAATTAGTTTCTATTATTGTTAAATAGTTTCTAAATTGGTATCTAATTAGCAACCAAGGATTTTTCTACCAAATTTAGAAACTAAATAATTGGTAATTAAAACATTAGTTGCTAATTAGATACCAATTTAGAAATTATTTAACAATAATAAAAAATAATAGAAACTAATTTAGAAACTAATTTTTTTTTTAGTTTCTAAAATGGTCTCTATTTTAATTCTTATTGTAATTAATTATTTTGGTCTCTAAAAATTGATTTCTATTTCAAGATTTTCTTGTAGTGTAACTTGTATCACCTTGGATGGTCTTGTTAGAATTGAAGGTGGAGTCAAGTCAAACTTACTAGAAGAGCAAGCAAAGCTAGTTTTGACGAAGATGGTATTGAAAGATGTATTGATTGTCAAAAGCTTTCATTGCAGGAGTGTGAGTCTTTCACAAGATAATTCACAGTGTATATAACTTAATATATAGACTCTTTTCTAAAAAATTAAAATATTTTTCCCGAAAGGTCTTAATTCTAATTTAATTGATTAAACATTTAGATTAAGTGTTTATATAAACAATTAATTTTTTATTAATGTGTTTCCATATCAAGAATAGAATAATTAATTAACAGTTCTTCGTAATTGATTAAAATGTTGGATAAACTAAACATATGTTTATTTTAACTTTCTTTTAGATTAGTAAAAATAATAATCGACTATTTTAGTTCAGCTAATAAACTTGCTTGAGAATGATTAAGATAATTAATTAAATCCTTAAGCTAGTTGATTATTTCTTAATAATTTAATTAAGTAAGATATTGATTAATAGACTAATATATTCTTAAAAGTTTTCCAAAAAAATAAAAACAAAATACCTAATTAAATAATAATATAATTAATTAAAACAATATTTATACTTTACTGAAACATATTCTCTTTAATCCAATCAAAAGCCTAAAAAGTAAAAAAACCACCTCAGAAACCGAATTTCAAATAAAATTCTGATGGATTTTTGTGTGTAGACTGATCGAAATTCGTGTCCTAATAACTGAATTCTGTCTTTAGCACAGTGATCGTGTTATCTATATAATATTACTGCATAAAGTGTTTGTAAAATCAAAACATAAATATTGCTGTAAAAAATTCAACGGTTGCAGTGAGGAATCCAATTATAATTGTTTATTTTCATTTTGGTATCTTAAATTTAAGTGGATATTTACAAGTTCCAACTATTATTAAAAAAAGTACAAATATAGTATTTATAGATTTACAAACTACCCGTAATTTTCATTAATCTTCATCATTCTTAATTTTGATATTTGATTTCAACCATCGAAGATATTTTGATGTTTATTCTTTAAAAAATTCTAGTATTTCAGAATCGTGATATTAAGAGGTATTATTTTGATAAATTAAAATAATGTTAGTGTTAATAGAGATCTCTGATATTTATCTTTTGACTGAAATAAATAAATAAAATATATTTTTTTACTTAAGTTAATCAAACTTCAATATTAACTTTTTATTTAACCTCATAACATTATTATTATTTATTTTTTTATCGGAAATAAAAAATAAATAAATGGGAACCACCTCAGGGTGGTTCAACCCTTATACATGAAGAGCAAAACACCTTACCATACTCCTACACCTACCTGAATATCTAAGGAACAACCAAACTAACTATAGGAAAACATTAAATTATCATAACATAAAAATAGAATATTCATAATTTTTCAAGAAAATTATTTTGGTTTTGCACAATTATTCTTTTCAGTAAAAAAAAGCAATATTATTCTTTTATGAACATTTATTCAATTTTTTTTATTTTTAATGGCAAAATCATTTCTTCCTTATATGCCAGCAAAATTTCGCATTAACAATTGAAAATTTTCTTCCTGTTCAATTATAATTTTGATAGCAACATTTTTTCTCTCTATTACCTTATAAATCTTCAATATAGTTAAAGCCACAATAAAAAATATCAATAGATTTTGATCAATTTGAAAACTGTGATTGGTGAAAATTTCTAGATTTCGACTACAGCACACTTCTTATTTCATTTCCATGTTAAAACTCCTATATAATGTACACTTTACATATAAATTTGAATTTATATGTAATAATCGGTATGTAAATAGTAAATTTTTTGTAGTAACCTTTCAAAAAGATCAGAATCTTCCCCCTGCACCTCACTTTTTAAAATTCTATAAGCATACTGAATTGTAAACCTTGTATCATCACTTTATTTCCAAACCCACTTATCCTCCTTTTCATCATTTAAAGTCTTCCTCCCCAAAAGCATATCCAACTCTTGTTCCGGATGTTTTTCCCAATCAAACAAGCTTCTCATCCACCATATCTTCCAAGTCCACTCTAGATTGTTATTCCACTCCCCTCCTTGCCACAACTTGGTTGCCATGCATGAACATACTTGATATAGCCTCGAAATTTATATTTAAGAGCTTCGTTCCCCACCCATGTATCCTCCCACAAACTAATCTCTCTCCCATTTTCGACCTCCCTGGCAAAGTTGTCCTCAAAATTCCCTTTCCAACCCTCAACTTCCATACTTCCTTCAAATCCCTCCACCACAGGAAATCCGACATACATCTCCCTTGAGCACTTATATTTCTCCAGCCTCCGTATTTAGAATTCGCACTTCTTTCCACAAGCTAAATTCTCCAGTGCCCAAGCGTCAGATCCACTTCCCTAGAAGAGCCACATTGAACTTTCTAATCTCTATCAGACCAAGCCCTCCCGCTCCCTTTGGTTCACAAACTTTTTGCCACGAAGCCCAAGCTATCTTTCTACCTTCCGAGCCCCATCCTCGGAGAAAATCTCTTTAAAGCCTCTCTAACTCCTTTGCCATCATGGTTGTCATTTTGTAAAGCGACAAATAAAACAAAGGGAGAGAAGACAAATTTAATCAGATATAGGTGACCCACCATCGAAATATACTTGCCCTTCCATCTTCCTAGCCTATTTCTCACTCTCTCCAACACCCATTCCCAAAAACTTTATCTTTTATGACACCCCCTTACCACCATGCCCAAGTACTTAAAAGGTGTTTTCATTTTCTCACAATTCAAGATAGAAGCACAATGTTGTATCAGATTCTAACTGCACCCTACCCCATCTATGTAACTCTTCATGAAGTTTACCTTGAGACCTGAAATCAACTCGAAACCGTTAATCCTAGTCTTAATCACCAACACAACACGATATTCTATATTAAATCAACTATACATAAAAATTATCTCCTACATGTTCTTTACGTGGAAATTTACTTAATTGATTGACCACTTTCTTATCAGAAACCTATAATGCGAACATATATCATAACCAGAATGTGAAAATTATATAGTATAAAATAAAAAATAAGTTATTAATCATTTTAAAACATTATCAGTGAAGGACGAAACATAAATAAATAAACATGTAGTTGACTTTGATAATTTTGAGTTAAAAAGTTCATAATTGCCTTAATTATTTTATTTTTTTCTTTAATTAAATTAGTGATTATTTTAGAATTTAAAGTAGTTAGTAGCTAAACTTAATAACTAATGTTAGATATTAATATAGAAACTACTTTATAAATTTGTATTAATAATATAAACTATTTTAAATACCAATTATTTTTTAATTTATAAAATAAGATATCTAATTATACAATATAATGACTAATTATTTTTTATCTTTAAATTAATTAACATTTAATGATTTTCTTATAGTATTATGTAAAAATTAAGTTAGACAATATTAAGGAGATGAAAACTTATGCGCACTCGGCTACTTCACTAAGACTAGACCAAAAGTTAATAAAATAAGAAATAATTATATATCATTAAATGATTGGTTACTCCTTTATTGTACAACTTCCATACCTAACATCATGTTCATTGTTTGTTTATCTATTTGTTTCCAAGTTTCCAATTTGATCCTAGAGAAGTTTGCTTAATAGCAATTGAGAAAATCTTTTGTTGTCTCTTTGAACAACTAAGTGTGGTCTATATATGTTCATCATGTTGAGGAAAGATCTTAAAGATTGAAGAAAATATTTCATATTATGTTTAGAGGATGAAACACGTTTGCATTAATTGTTCCAAACTTTCATGTTAGAACGTGTAGGAATCATGCATATAGAGAGGATTCATCCCGAAGCTTGATACATGCTAAAAAAGTTTTAAAAAAGTTTTAAGAACATATTAATTAATTATCAGTTTACAAAATTGATTATCTAAAAATTGATTTTGATAACCTTCTTGTACATTTAATAAATTACTTTCAACATACATGTTTTAACTTGCACTTTTAATTGATTAAGTGAAGAAATAATTGAATAGATTGTTCTAATTATATTTTAAGAAAAAACATAACAATATAATTGATTATCCTTAATCATAATGGGATAAGTTATTTCTATAAATTGATTAGAATGTTCTATTGAAACATATAATTTGAATTTGATATTACTAAATATACTCTTTCAAGAAAATTTCAATTAAAAAAAACTCTTTGATTACACATTTTAAAAGAAAAATTCCTATCAAGGAAAGGTGTGGTGAATATATTTTCTTATATTTTTTATTTAAATATTTGGCTATTCATTAGAGTAGGTGATATTCTTCCAAATTTTGTGCATTTTAAGCTATATAATGTGAAGTATATTTTGTGGCGTAGGTTTTTGCCTATAGGTGGTATGTCCTAAATTTTTTTCAAGATATTTTAATCCATATATTTTTGTGATTACATGTGAAGTGTCATTGTAGTCTAAATTAGCAAGATAGTGAATATAATTTGTCTAGGCTGGAGTAGATTGATAGATGTAGAATATGATTCAAATCATTCTAAAATTATTTGGGCAATCTCTCTTTCCCTTATTATTGATAATGACTTATGTTATCTGAGTTGTCCTCAGTGGTGGATCTTTTAATGACACAGGTTCTTTTTTGTTTAAAATTGTGCTATCTATAAAGTTTTGTTTTTTTTTATCAGTAATAACAAGTATATAAATGCGAACCACTTCAGGGGTGGATCAACCCTTATACAAGAGATACATAATCCAACATAATAGGAACCACCAAACCAACAAGTAAAGCACTGTCCATACTAATCAACCTAAAATACCTCAAACTACCAATCGCATACATTCTAGAGGTTCCAAACACCAACTAGAAAAAGGAACCGAAGCAGAGCAAGATTTTACCGACATCCAAGACCAAACCTTTGCTTGCATCAAAGAACAAACTTCAGACGCGTCAGCCACACCCCTATTGAAAATGATAGAATTTCTCCAGATTTCCCCTACAACCCTAACCCAAATTGTACTTCACACGTCATTAATCGAATCAGAGGACGTGTTCATCCTTAATTGAGCAAAGTTTGACATGGGATCATTGTGAGACACGAACGACACTCCCAACCATTTAAAGCATAATCCCTAGACCCGCCAAGCAAAACAGCAGTCGAAAAACAAGTGACGGTAAAACTCTTCCTCCTTCCCACACAAACAACACAAGGAACTTTCAACCAACACCCCTCGTCTTTCCAAATTGACCATAGTAGCAATCTTATTCTCCATCACTCTCCAAGCAGTGAATAAGGCTGAAGGTACAACTTTACAACTCCATAACTTACTGAAAACCAGAGAGACATCCACCTCACAATCCCTCCTAACCAAAGAATAAACAGAGTTAACTGAAAACATCTGATGACCCCCTCCCTTCCACACCCACCTATCCGCCTCTCCCAAACCCAACCTCACCTATTTATAAAGTTTTTGTAATAATTTCATTTTGTTCTTCTATGGGTTCATCAAGAACTCATGTATAAATATATCATTTCTTCTCATCAAATTATGCCTTTGGTATTTCTTACAAGTTTTTCTGCAACTTTCTTGATCGAACACCCAACACTTATCTTTTTACTATTTCTTGACTATATTTTTCTTTGCAAGAAACTCATCTTTTGGTTTGATTATTTGAAGAAATACTTTTTATGGTTGTGAATACAAAAAGACAATTTTAAAGCACCAACTCAACCCGTCCCTCTTGGTAGTGTACAAGATACTTTTTACTACAAACTTCACATAAGTAAATAATTAACAAAGATAGTTAACTATATGTATTATGTCTGGTAGATGATCCAATTAACAAAGATAGTTAACTATATGTATTATCTCGATAATTTTGATAACATAATCCATGTTTTTATCATTAGTTTCACATAACTTTTATAACATAATCTATGTTTTTATCATGACAAATAACATTGAGTTTTGATATGTGAAAAAAAAAGTGGTGTGACTATTTGAATTTTTGGTTATGTATATGTTTAAAAATTCTTATCAAATCAAGATGTAAATTCACTTTTGAATTTGTAAGACTATATAAATAATATTCAAAAGGTGAAGAACAAACTCACATTTCCTATAATTGTATGTTAAATTTGATGTTGTCACTATAATAAGAATTATCACAGTAAAAGTTTATTTTATTTATACGTAACAAGTTGAGTTCAAGAGCAAACAATGTTAACAAAAAGACTACCAGCTTTTAAACTCTTGCACATGAATAGAAGATCAACATGAGACCATCAACCATCAATGATCTTATTCATGAAGTCTATAAATATAAACACAATCCATAACAATTAATGCATAACAATTAACACTCTTACGTAAAATTATATGTTATCAAAATTATGTTAAACTCTAACAGTGACTATAAAGAGTAGACTAATAAAATTAAATTATCGAAATCTACCATTAATGTTTTGTTTGGATTAGGGAGTGAGAATGAGGGAGTGAATTTGAAATGATTTGAGAGAAAGTGTAAAAAAAGTTAAGATGTTTTGGATTAAGGTAAATAGAGTGAAAAGTGTAAGAAAAATTTATAAAATTTTGTGAATTATATGATGGGTCTGATTGAAATTGTATTTTTTTAATTGATAAAAATGTAATTTTACACATTTGTTCACTGTTATGGCATATGAGGATGATAGGTGACAAAGGGTAAGATGGTAAAAGGTAAATTTTCTTGTAGATCTTCACAAATCTACAAAAATTACTCCCTCACTTTCTTTGTCTTTCCATTCTCCCCTTATCACTACAAATCCCTTGATCCAAACATAAACTTTATTCGCCTTTCAATCCAAGTGAACAGAAATCAGATGCAAACAATGCATAAATTGATGCTTACATGTTCAAATCTTATTAAAAAATACAAATATTTATAGAGCATATTATTTATAATTTTTTATTAATCTTTATTGATAAATTTGATCTACATCTCCATCGATAAAAAGTTTGACATTTAATCATGTTAATATTAAGGACTATCATTTCAGTAAATCAAAATAATGTTAATGTTAGGATAACCATAAACAGATTGAAATCATGTTATCTGCTAATGGGATTTGAATATGGGGTTTTAAATATTCCTTATTTTTATCTTTATATTTAAAATATGTAACCATGCTAAAGTTATATGAATGAGTTTAAACTGATAACATAATACTAAAATGTTCAAACAATAATTAGTAGGTCGATTTGGATGAGTTTTAATTGTTAGTTACGTGAGCTGAGAACATCCCTTCCCGAAGAACACAATCCACTTAAGGTGGGAATATAATAAAAAAACTTGTTTAGAATTAAATGTTTATACATTAATTTTTTCATTATCAATTTGGAAAAAATATTAAATAAAAATTAATTAGAAAGATAATAAATAATTACTTGTTATATTAACTAAATTAGATAATATTTCAAATTTTGAATAATTAAAAATTATTAGTATTAAGTTAATTTTTATTATTAATAAATACTTTCTAAAAGTATCTAATTAGTTAACAATTTTAAAATTTAAATAATTGGTAAAACCTTATAGTTAATTATATACCGATTTAAAAATTATTTATCAATAATAAAAATGTCAATAATATTTTTAATTTCTGTTTTAATATTTAATAGTAATTATGAACCCTGTAGACCATCTGCATGCGGGTGGTGAAGGGAGGACCCAATTGGTAGAAAAAAATCCGCAACTCCTTGGAATTTTCCGCACTTGGAAGAAGAAGTAAAAAAATGAAGAAATATAGTAATAATTTGATTATTCGCTGTGGTATTGTCTTTAAAATTAATTTTTATTTAATGATTTCTTTTATAGTATAATTTTTATAAGAGAAAAATAGAAAGAAAAAAAATAGCTTTTAAATAAATTCAATTTTTTTTTATATTAGTGCGTGTTTAAACTAATTTTTTTAATTTATACATAAATTTATTTAGTTTTCCACATTGTGTTTTCATTTAAAATTAGAAATCTTTACGAAGAAGGTATACACATACCTATAGCTTGTCTACAGAGTAATAGAAAGTGTGAAAATAAACATTAATAGAAAGCTAAAATTAGGGAGGTAGAAGATGATAGAAAGAGAGAATGGAGTATAAAGGGGAACAAAAACAGTAACATGAAGAAGAATCATCTTTCTGTTGTTAATGTTGAATTAATACAATAACACTCAAAGTTTTGCTAAAACCAGGCTCTAAGCACAAGACTCTCTGTTGTCAGATTCTCTGATTCCTTCTCTCATTCTTTCTTATTATTTTTAAGGAAGTTATATCCTTCTTCTTTATCTCTTACTTTTTCTTCTTTTCTTTCTCTCTCCTAACCCTGCTTTCTTCCATTGAACTCACTCCTAAAAAGAAGACGATCCCCCCTCGATCCTTCTTGTGTTCACAAACAACATACAATCCCTTTTCTCTCTCTCTCTCTCTCTCAGTCTCCCCCACTTGCCCTAGAAAGGAAGAGGCCAAACACCCTCTTTTCCTCTTGTTTGTTCCTACTTTCCTCCAGTTTTGTCATGAACATTTCCTCCTGAACAGTTTTTGTCATTCAATACACGTGAAAAGATGGCATCTCAAGCAGAACCTAGCATGGATTACAAGCCCTACAGCTACTCCACACTGCTGAAATCCTTTGCAGACCAAACTGATCAGACCTACAAGCTCGAAGACTTTCTTTCTCGCTTAGAGGAAGAACGTCTCAAGATTGATGCCTTCAAGCGTGAGCTTCCTCTCTGCATGCAACTCCTCACCAACGGTACACCTCTCTATCAATCACCATCTTTTACCACAGAAATATATCAAATCAAACACCATTGACACTTTCAAAATTCCCATGAACCAATAACATCACAGAATGTATTAAACCCTAAAGTTTCATCAGCACCCCATCATGAAAATATTATACATTCATTTGTTTTCTTCTCATCTTACAAATGATGCCTTTAATATTAAGGTCTTCTATTTTTTTCAACCGCCTCCTCTCTTTCTAGCACTTTTCCTCTTTTGCTTTTGCTTTCTCGAATAAAAGTGTGTGTGAAAGAAAGAGAGAGATTTTCTTCGTTATTCTTGTTACGGTACCCAAAGAAATTAACGATTTTAATACGGTTTTTTTGGTCCAGTAATTAAAAGAATTGAAGCACACCATGAGAAAGAAATAGATAACTTCTCAATAGTAGTACTACCCTTAAATTTCCATGGTATTCATTGTTCTGTATTTATTAGCTGGTTGCATATACACAACCATTAGTTTATAATTTTATCCTCTGAATGCAAAAAAAAAAGTCTTAATTTCTTTCTTTCTTTTATTTCTTGTAGCTGTGGAGGCTTCAAGGCAGCAACTACAGGCCTTCCGATCAAACCAAGGCACAAGGCCAGTTCTGGAAGAATTCATACCCATAAAGCATCCAAACTCTCAAGAAAGCACTGAGAAGGCATCAAACCTATCAGACAAGGCGAATTGGATGACATCAGCCCAATTATGGAGCCAAGCAAGCGAAGGAACCAAACCAAAATCCACAATTACATCACCAAAAGAAAGTGCTGATACAGGGTTTAGCGTGAGCCCTAAGCTAGCCTTAGACAACAAACATAGGAATGGAGGAGCCTTTTTACCATTCTCAAGAGAGCGAAACTCATGCCAAGGAGTAGGGGGACTTCCTGAGTTAGCCCTTGCCTCTTCTGAGAATGAAATGGAGGTGAAGAACTGTGAAGATGCAGAGAAATGTTCCAAAAGGGACAATTCAGGCAAAGGAGGGAATTGTGAAGGAATTGTTGATCAGGGAAAAAGTGCTGCAACTGAGTCACAAACAACTCATACTACAACCACCACAACTAACACTACTGGCCAAACTCATAGGAAAGCAAGAAGGTGTTGGTCACCGGACTTGCACCGTCGATTTGTTAATGCTCTTCAAATGCTTGGTGGATCTCAAGGTATAATCAATTAATTAATTTTGAAATACTAAAAAATATTAAAAAGAACTATCAATATATATAACTTTATAATCATATACATAATATTAACCTCATTTATAAACTACGTATTCCTGGCTTGAATTATAATTTTAATCATTACTGCAATCGAATAATAATCATTGCAGCAATCACTAATAAGTGTTTTTTCTTTCTTTTTGTTTTGTGTTACTTTACAGTGGCCACTCCAAAACAGATCAGGGAGTTGATGAAGGTTGACGGTTTGACCAATGATGAAGTTAAAAGCCATCTCCAGGTACTTCTATCTCTGGATTGTACATACAGACAGAAATGAAATATCCACTTTGTTTGTGTGCTGTACTAATTATCACTGCTTCACTGACACTTGGTATATATCACTCTGCACAATACAATATTGTGCTCTTGGAAACCATGTTTTCTTTTGTTTTCTTCTTTTCATGGTTCCTTTGTCTGTTTTATTGCACTTTCTCATTTTCATCATGTTTTCATGATAAACTTTGTCCACAGAAATATAGGCTTCACACTAGAAGACCCAGCCCAAGCCTACATGCAGGAGCACCAACACCACAACTTGTAGTGCTGGGAGGAATTTGGGTGCCACCGGAATATGCCACTGCTACGGCACACTCTGGTGGCCCCAGCCTCTATGGCCCACATCCTACCTCACATATGCCACCGCCACACTACTGTGCAGGCACCCCTGTGTCACAAGAGTTCTACAACTTAGCTCCATCACTATCGTTGCCACCACCACAAGACCACACTCTCCATCACCATTTTCACATGTACAAGACTGCACCACAGACCCAAAGTTCTTCAGAATCAGATGTTCGGAGCGGTGGCGGACGATCTGAGAGCATTGAGGATGGGAAGTCGGAGAGTGGTAGCTGGAAAGGAGAGAATGGAGAGAGGAAAGGGTTGGCAGCACTAAGAGATCAAGAAGGGGAAGACAGCACTGGGAGTGAGATCACTCTTAGATTCTAGGGCTTATGTGGTCACTGTGTATTATTATTTTTTGAACTAGGGTTTTTTTATTTTGATCTTTTTAGTCTTAACAAGAGTGAAGCGAAGTAAGATGAAGGAAAATATATCCTCATTATTTAAACTTTTCAGAGATATTTATTTCTGTTTGTAAACAATGGATTGGGGAAAGTAAGTGCATGTTATGCGTATGTTTTATTTCGCTTTTGTGAATAGGCAATGTTAATGAGAAGATGAATTCTTCCATGGTTCTTGGCATTTTTTTCTTCTCTTTGTTACATTTTTGCCCTTCGTTTTTGTTGATAATTATGGTAATGGCCATAACACTCACTAACCGTTGGTCCCAGCTCTGTGGTCAATATTTGAATTAGAATAATTTTCCCAAATGATTTACAGGAATATTTCTCTATACTTTTTCTGGTAGGGTGGCATTGGGTTCCATTTGCGTTTCTGCAAAAACTCACTAAAAGTTTATGTAAAATGAAAAAAAAAATATTCACGAAAATAATTAATAAAGAGGGTAACATTAGTTAGGCTTATACTCAAGACTTCATCAATCATATGTCATCATATTAAACATTGCATAAAAGAAAGAAAAAAAAAACTCATACAAAGAAATACAGAAAAAAATTAGAACTGTCTAATAAAAAACGACACATAAGTTTATATGGAAAAAAAACTATAAAAATACTAGATAACATACTATTACACTAAACATATTTAAGCTGGTTACTCAACCCTAAAAAAACAAGTTTATTAGCATAGTGGTTGTTATCTCTAAAAATATAAAAAAAAATTAAACTTGATATATTTACAAAAAGACTAACATTTATTCCAAGAAATGAGATAATTAGAAGAGCAAGTAAACCAAGTAGAATCACTCTCCAACCATAAACGTCTATAATCAGCCTTTCTAGCATGCTTAATGGCAATGATAACTCTCATAAACTCAATATAGAGGGAAGACTAGATCCCAAGGAAAGAAGAAAAACCACCAACAAACTCTCTCATACTCCCTCTACAGATCCAACACAAGCAACAAGGCCGGAAGAACCTATAGCAGCACCATCCGTGTTGACTTTAATCCATCTAGCAAAAGGAAAACTCCATAAAACATGGGTAGGCTTCGAGACTTTTCCAAACCTAGAACTGATGCCAAAAAACTTCAAGATAACAAAGTCAAATATATCATTATACACAAATTTATTAGAAGAGTTACCTGACATTTTAATGTAGCTCCTAATAGAATTAATGGCAAAATGGGTGTAGTGACAGTTTTATTATGACATTTATTAAAAATTGTCATAATTGTCCGTATGGTCCGACATCTTAATAATTGTCACAATTATCATTCAGAACGTGTCATTTTGAACTGTCCCAATTCTCCTTTGAAATATACACTATCATGTGTTCTCAATCCCTCCATACCATTCCTCATTCCCATTTTTTTTTTTTCTGAAAATTTCACTTTGACTCTTTGGAAACCCCAGATAACCTCTCACTCTCCCCATATCCTTTTCACTCTGGGGTTTATGTCATAGGTGGCTTGGGGTTCTGGTAGCGTTCCATATTGAGCCAAAGAGTAACTTTGATCAATTTAGGTTGAGCTGCGCTTCAGAAACGGTTAATAATGTCTGGAACACAATTTGGGTTGGGGTAGTGAGCGAATTATAGAAGCACAGGAATAACATAATTTTTAAAAGAGATGTGGGGGATGCCTTTGAAGTTTTTTCTTTGGTACAAGTAAAGGTCTGGTTGTGGGTTTCTATTAATTGTAGGTCTGTCTCGTTTTCCTTTTCTGACTGGTGTTTAGAACCTTTGGTTTGCATGAGGTTAATTAATTGAGTTTGGCTTGTTTAGTAAGTCTGAAGGTTTTAGGCTGGTATATGTATAAGGGTTGAACCACCCCTGAAGTGGTTCCTATTTATTTATTTTTTATTGTCGATAAAAAAAAAAAACTCTCCATAAACCCTATTGTTTCAATCTCACTCACGACAACCTAACACTCTCTACAAACCCTATCATTGTCGTCATTGGTTTTGTCCGCCATTGCCACCGGCTTGAAGGACACCCTCCTCGCAACGATTTCAAACGTTCGTCGTCGCAACAAGTACGATTACAGTGATTCTGGGTTTGGTTTATGAATTGGATTTCCAAAATTGTTGGTGCATGCTGTTTGGTATGGTGTTTTGATTCTTCGTTTGGTTTCTAAGTTGAATTTCCAAATTTGCATTTCTATTGTTTATGAAATCTTTACTGATTCTAATTTCATAATTTGTCTTGTTTTATAAAATTTAAAATTCCGTTGAATTTAAAATTTTTGGTGCGTGGTATGTTTGGTTTGGGTCTTTTTAGAGAATAATAATTTGTTGATTATCTAGTTGGGTTAAGCTCTTTGATATATTTTCGCTGGTGTGTCCTTTATATTTGGTGGCGCATCCTTTATATTTGCTTAGAACTTTCTATAGTATTTAATTTTATTACGTAAGTTAAAATTGTTGTATTATTTTTTACAATTTTATTATAATATTAATACTGACAGTTAAAAACGTTATATTATATTGTATATAATGGCATTTACATGCATCGTTTTGTGCTGAAATCCTTTTCAATGAAATAAATTGCAACAATTTTGACAGACATTAATTACATAAAAAAACCGCCACTTTATACAAAGCGTTAAATGGCGGGTGTTGCGGCAGGTCGCATAAGACCGTTATATTAAACTTTGTGGCAGCCAGTTTTATGGAAGTTTGGGGAACCACCACACGTGTATATTGTGACATTTATAAACGTCATTTTATACGAAAATAACTGTCACCACATGCACACTTTTTTGTAGTGGATTAATCTCTTGTTGAAACCTGAAATAATTCCTTCTCCTACAAATCGAAAACGAGATAGCAACAAGTCTAATCGGTTTACCAAAAGGGCTCCCACGAGACTTAATAAAAGATATAAGGTCCGAAGAAGAAGAAGAAAACTCATCCTAGCAAATTTTTTTTGAAGTCAAGTCCAAACATACACAATATCAAAGCATTCAAAAAAGAGATGAGAAATAGGCTCCTCGTGAGATTTACCTAAAGAGCACATGGAATATAAAATCACCCCTCTATATTGAACCTCAAGAATAATAGGTAACCCAATGTGAAGGAGTTTCCATAAAATCAAAGTTTTAGTGGTGGGATGGAAGATGACCAAATAATATTATCCCAAACATAGTTATTTTAGGAGAGGAGAGAAAAAGGTGAGTGGACTTTTGATTTAAAATGCCAAAATCCTCGGGTATCAAATTAGAAACATCCTTCTTCTAAGAAATAACAATATTCTTCAAATTCAAAAAATCGAGTATATTAGACAAAGGAATGGGAAGAGACCAAGAACTCTCATTAAACCTCAGAGACTTTAGAAGAAAGCTTAAGCCTAACAAAATAAGAAACACTTGTAAGCAAGGATAAACATCTAGGAGAGCACCAAACGTCATTCTAGAAATAACATTATACCCTGTGTCCACAATCTAGGAATTATTTTCAATGACCACATCATATAAATCTTTGATACCTGGCAATATGGAAAAGGGTCTAAAATTAAGAATCTTCTTATATTTATTCTTCAAAAACCTGACTTTAACTACTAGATTATTCTATTTTGGGAGTTGTTACCTTGATAGTAGTTATGTTACTTTAACTCATGTTGTTAGATACTATCCCTAATGTGAATCGTGTATTTGCCTTAATCACTCAACAAGAACGACAATTTTCCATTAAGACTGTTTCTGTACCGAAGATCCTCGTTACAATTGAAACTGATGCATCAGATTTGAAGAGAAGTCACGAGTCTGGAAGTAACTAGACCAACAAATACTCCTTCAAGAAATATTCATGGTGCAAAAAAATAGGTCATATAGTTGATGTTTGTTATAGGAAACACAATTTCCTTATTGGTTTCAAGTTAAAAAATTCCAAGAACATTGCTCCAAGATCTATGAATATAATGTTAACTTAAGATAATGGGACCAATTGCATAGAGAATTCATCATAACATGACATCTAAAGAAGTGCACAATTTGATTTTATAGCATATCAATACCAAAATTTATAGGCCCTTATTGCCATAATAAGAACAACCCTACTATGCTCATGTGAACGCTTTGTGCCAATTCAACAAGCAATGATTATATGTGTTTATTTCTCAATGCATCCTAGACACTAGTGTCATGGATCACATATGAAATTCTATCAATTCCTTTACCACATACAAACACATATCACCCAATTTTAACCCGATGTTTTATTTTTGCCAAGTTTTAAGTTTAACCTAATATGAGTTACGAAATTAACTCATGACCTTTCATAGGTATATATTACAGTGGATGGGATTCGAAACCAAGTTCCTTTAGTGACCAAAGAAACTTTAACCACTACACCAGACAAATTCTTTAGTATTATATTATGATTTTTATTATACTTATTATTAATAATAATATTATTAATATGAATATAATTTATATTATTATTATTAATATTATTATTATTAATATAATTATTATTAATAATAATAAGTATAAATTATATTAATAATAAGTATAATAAAAATCATAATATGACCAAAGAACTTGTCTAGTCTAGTGGTTAATGCTTCTTTGGTCACTGAAAGGACTTTTATCATAAATATCACCATTGTTCTTGAGCCCACTAGATATTCCGAGGCCAACAAATATGAATATTGGATGATAGCCATGAATCAAGAATTAGAAGCAATGGTGAGAAACAATACATGGATCATGGTTGACAAACGACATGACACAAACCTCATTGGTTGCAAGTGGGTATACAAAATCAAGCACAAATAAGATGGTAAAATCAAGTGTTGCAAAGAAAGGCTGGTTGTGAAGGGTTACATTCAAATAGAAGGTATTGAATTCGTAGATACATTTTTTCCTGTAGCAAAGATGACAACTCTAAGAGTTGTCTTGGCTTTAGCATCATCCATAAATTGGTTTTTACATCAATTAAAGGTAGATAATGCCTTTTACATGCCAATATGAAAGAAGAAATTGATATGACTTTCCTGTAAGGTTTATCACCTTCCATGCCTAATCAAGTATGTTTATTAAAAAAATCTCTTTATGGGTTGAGGATAGTTCAATACTATCTCACATACTCTACAACATCATGGTTTTTCTCAAAGTCAAGTGGATCATACATTGAATACCAAGAAGAGTGAGACCTCTTTCACAACACTTCTTATATATGTTGATGATATGTTGTTAGCAGGTCATGACCTCTCTTAAATCAATAAGTTTAAACACTCTCTTCATACACAATTTCGTATTAAGGATCTTCATGAAGCCAAATTCTTTCTAGGTTTAGAAATTGCATATGGTCATCTAAAGGCATAATAGTTAACCAGCAAATATGCCTTGGGACTCTTATCTAACTTTGGTCTCCTCTGTTGTAAAATCACAACCACACTTATGGATACCTCGGTAAAACTAGGAGGTACTACCGGTGAACCACACTTTGATATTAGCTCGTACATAAGACTGATAGGAAGACTCCTTTATCTTACAACTACATGACCAGATATAGATTTTGCGGAGAATTAACTTAGTCAGTTCTTACCTGCTCCTACAAACCGCCATTTAACAGTTACTCACTGAGTCTTATGATCATTGGGTGTAACCTCTTATACTTATCATCAAATTCTTACAAAATCACCACATACAATTACTCTGATTGGGCAGACTATCTCGACTTTAGGAAATTAATTATTGGGTATTGCTTATACATTGGTTCCTCTCAAATCTCATGGTGATCCAAGAAACAAACTACTATAGAGTTGAGTATCAAGCACTTGCAACAACCATATGTGAAATGCAATGTATTTCTTACTTGCTACAAGATCTGCAATTTGCTAAGTTTTCTATGACAATCGTTCCACAGTTCATATTGTTTATAATCCAAACTTTCATAAACACACAAAATATCGAGTTAAATTGTTACATCACTCGAGAAAAGCTTAACCAATGAATTATTCATCTCCTTCTTGTCTCCACAACACAATAATTAGCTTACATTTGCACACAAAAATTTAACCCTTACGCCATTTAAATCCATGCTTTCCAAACTATTGATATTCATTCTCCAATTCGAGGGGCTAATACACACGTCAAATTAATGAAAGGATCAAATTAGTCATACTACTTATTTGTTTTTGTAGATTATTCTGTTTTGATAGTTGTTATCTTGATAATAACTCTGTTATTTATTTTCTATTTCTAAAGTCTAATATATGTATATAGATTTTGGGTTGGTTTTTCAATATTTTCATATATTTAAGTTTGAATTATTATTTTATTAATAATGTGTTGTTATATTTGGTAATCACTTTGTTACCACGTGAATCTACATAAAGGTAGCAACTTGAGAATGGTAATAAATGAAACCAAGTATTCATTGATTGAATTCTTGAATTTTAGGATGCTAAAATACTTTTGTACTAGTTAAGTGTGCCATTTCCGTTTTTTAGTACTCTGTTCAGTCTTCTGAGTAGGATAAAGCGCTTACCACGAACGTTAAATTCCGATACAGATCTGGTTGAAGCTCATCTTCCTCCATTTATTATTTTTCTCAAAGAATGGGCCATAAAAGAACAACCGAAAGTAAAAACAAGTATATTTTCTTTCCTCTTAGTTGCACTTTCTTACTTTATTTGCTTTTGCAATATGAAAGCACCATTAGTTTAATTTTTTCATAATAATAGTATAGTATGTATTTGTTTGTTTTTGAAAAAAAATATATTTTTATTTAAATTTACAATTTATAACAATTGTGATTTTTTTTTTATATTTAGACTAGTATTTCTCATATTTTCAATTTAGATGTAACAATACATTTAAAAAAGAAACATTTTTATACTTATTTCTAAAAAGATTTGACTTTTCATATTAAATATTGTACATCTTTAATTTAAATTTAAAGGAAAGCAAGTCATTGTGTAAATTTAAGAATCATACAAGTATTTTTATATTATATCTTTTGAATAAAACAACGTTGGAAACGTTATTTTTGAATCCTTTCTCATTTGGCATTATAGATGTTCTTAATGATCTTTGTCTATTTTTTTTTCCACCTAAAAAACATTACATGAATCCCATATTAATAAATATTTTATTTTACACTTATTTCCATATAACATTACTTGAATATCTACTTGTCTTTTATAGGATGATACATGTTTTATGAAGTGGTTTTCTTTTAGGTATCGTTTGGATGAGGGGGATGTACTGCTCATGCAAATGGATGTGAGAGTGCATTTCCTTGTTTGCATCCATAGATGAATGAGGGAAGAGGGGCGCACAAAGAAGGAGATGAAAGTTTTTGGGTGTTTTGCATAATTGAATAGAAATGACAATAAAAAAAAGAAAGTCACATGAACATTCATAAATTTACATTTTTATTCTTCATATATAATAAAAAATAATTTAAATTACTTAATTTTATTTGATTCTATTCCATGTAAATTGTAAATATCCAAAAAATATTTAATATATTCATAATAAAAATAAAAATATTAAATATATTTTTAATAAAAAATACTTATATACCTTAAAATATAAATATATTTATAATAAAAAAATATTAATATAATAAAAAAAGTAATTATCATTTATTTCTTCTTTTTTTATACAGGGTAAATTTATAATCTTATAATTTACACAATTAAAAATAATTCAAAATATTCTTACAACAATCTCATCACTCACATATTTCAATAAATTTTATTCACACATTCACCCTAACATACCCCAAATCCAAGCACCCTCAACTTTTTTCACACTTTCTTCTCAAATCTTCACACTTCCAATCCAGAACCCTCAACTTTCCACTTTAATCCAAACAAAACATGTGTAACTACTCACGTTCTTTTATGATTTCATCAAGCTCAAAACCTTATCCATTCCTTTTCTTTTATTATAATATCCCTTATCTTAAGCTCACAACCTTACACTTTTAACTTACAACCCATGATTTTCGCCATTTACCCTTAACATTCTCTTCACATTTGCTTATATATACTACTCATAGTAAATTACCATTACACTCTATGAAAATTCATATTTCTCATTTGCAAATTTGTGAACTTAATACTTCCATTGTTCTTTTTTCAAGAATTTTTCCATCCTTTTAAGCTATCAATGGTTTGTGTATTTGTGTAAGTTAGAAATAGTAGTAAAAATACTTGTAAACATTTTTTCGGTGAATTCTTTTCCAGTTTGCAATATAGAATTGGACATACTATAAATTAAGAGTAAGCTAATATAAAAATCTAAAGTTTTTACTATTCTTCTCCATTACTTACACAACCCATCCTTTTTTTTTAAATTGTTTTAGAAAAATATCTGCAAACCTTTTATAAAACCATTAGATAGCTACCATCACGCGTCTAATAGGACAATTTATGAAAATCTTCAAAAATGTGTTTTTAACTTTATTCAAAATCATCTCTTTATATAGCTAATTTCTCTTTCAAATTTTGTCATGATCATAGTTTTCATAATTTTTACCTAAATAATGAAGCTTGTTGAGTATGGTTTGCAACTTATTTAGCATACTTTCTACATTTTTTTTCTTCATAATGAACAATTTATTTCCTTGTGAGAAAACTAAGTTTGTTAAATTTTACTTAGTGTAACCCTCATATGTTATTGTTAGATTGTTTCTCATCTTCTTTGCTCCTTTATATGAGACAAAACTAAAGAAAAAAAAAACAATTTAAAAAACTATGAATAATCTAAACAATATATTTAAAATCACCACCAAAAATTTGTAAAACTAATCTAAACAATTACAGAAAATTCATTCATAAGTAATGAACACTATTTAGATTATTAGAACCAATTTGAATATCCAGTAGAAAACTAAATTAAAAATAAATCTAAATATCAAAAGAATATAGAATCATACATTTTTTTTTAATTTGTTGAGAGATAAATGAAAGCCACTTAGCACTTATGTAATTTGCTTAATTTATTTTTTAATCTCTCAATGAATTCAAATTTAAAGGAATTCTAAGAAATGAAGCTAATATTTAATTCCTAATTGTGTAATATCGAAATTTAATTTTAAATTATCAAAATTAAGATATTTTTATAGTTTATAGATGATTTCATCTTATAAAAATTTTATAAAATTGAGTTAAGTTTAAAATCGACTTACCGGTTAGAAATTGAATTAATCGTAAAACTTCTAAAAAAATTAAAGAACATAAAAAATTCAAGAGAAAAATTATGAAGAAGATACTTCAATTATAAGATAGAATAAGATGGAAAATATTTAAACAAACAACACAGATGAAAAAAATTGAATCAAAACAGCTTCAGTATGAATTTGTAATCTGTTTGTCCGTGCTCGAGTGCTCTAGATTTCAATTTTCTCAACAAATCAACAAAGTTCTTTAAGTGATTATTCTATAGTCTTTGCAACTCGCGATTTGCTTGGATTACATGAAATCAATTAAACAAATGAATTCTCGTGCTAATTCAGCACCAGCTGCCAAAGAAATCACCGAGGAAACCACTCTGAGCGCTTCCCACGGATTCAAAAAAACAAAGCAACTTCAATTTTCCATTAACAGGTGCCAATTCTCTTCTCAATTTTCAACAATTTGAATTTGTTCAAAATTTCAACTGTTGTATCTTAAAATTCTAATAATTCTAAAGCAACTGAAATGATTTTCTACTTCCAAATCACAAATTAGACACAATATGAATCAATTTCACTCGCATGCACGCCTTGTGTTTGACGAAATTTGTCAATTGTTTGCGCCACAGGGAAGAACGAATCTGCACCAAAGCCAGCGAGCTGCTTAATGATTCTCTCAGAGTCACAATTGCACCAAATTGTTGTGATGCTAGAACAAAAATTCCAGCAACTTGTTAAAATGATGAAATCAGCTTCAGCCTCTTCAATGCAGAGACCAGAATGATGAAATTCAAAATTTAAGCACCAGCCAGAATTAATATAGTTACTACATGCAAAGGTAAATTGCCCCTACCGTTCGATAAAAACCTTCAGTGAAATTTCAGAAATAACTACAATTCAATTATCGTTTCCAGCGTCAAATTGAGCAATTCAATTTTCAATTCAAATCTCACAGAATTATTCAATTAATTAAAATCATCTTATCAGCTTTTCACAATTTTAATTCAACAATTCGTTGTTAGCCGGTCCAGCCAAATCTCCAGTTCACAATGCAAAGGCAGTTGCGTGATTACTCCGACTGCACTGTGCCAGCTCCTAATTTATTGCCATGGTTTCACCATTTGGAAATCATTCACTCCTAACATTACAATTATGATCGACTCAACCAATGTAATATGTCATTCCTAAATATGTATTTTTTTTAAATCATTTTTTTAACTCAACAATACACATAATACTGCTCAAGACTCACAATCGATGTAATCTGTGTCAAATATTTACAAAAATATTACTGCGTTTTTGTTTATACCGGTTACCTAATATGTGGTTTTTTTTATCAGCAATAACAGATATATAAATGTGAATCACTTCAGGAGTGGATCAACCCTTATACAATAAATACATAATCCAACGTCTAACAGTACTCTCCGAACCAAACAGGTAAAAATACATTCCACTCTAAGAACCTAAAAACCTAAAAAACATCAAAAAACCAAAAGCATACATTCCAAAGGTTCCAAACACCAACTGGAAAAGGAAACTGAAGTAGTGCGAGATTTTGCAGAAATCTAAGACCAAATCTTTGCTTGCATCAGGGTACAAACTTCAGACTCGTCAGTCACACCCCTATTGAAAATAATAGAATTTCTGTGATTCCATATTTCTCCAACGACCCCACCCAAATTGTATTCCACACTTTGCACTAGTGAATGATTCTTCACCTTGTAGGACTTTGATAAACTTTTGTATACTTCACTCTACGAAGTTATCCATTTTATAAGAAAGTCAATTGTCCATTCTCTCTTTAGAGTTATCTACAAAACAAACTACCATTATTTTTGTAGCTTGGAGTGACGATTATAATATATGAGTTCTTAATCCCAATGCGAGTTTAAGAAGGGTTAGGTAGGAGTGGTTTCTATATTAGTTATAAAAAGAATTATTTGTTGTAATTAAGTTGAGTGGTGGAACCTCTTAAATTTTGATTTAAGGGAGAATTAGAATAGTTCTGGGCGACCAGATATAAATTTATTGTGTTGCCTTTTATCGTGAGATTATATAGTGATTTGTGAGAAAAAAAATCTTGACAACTATATCCAAATCTCATTAAAAAAATTATAATTTACAAACTAAATGCTACTCAAGGATCCATATTCATTGGAAAATAGCCATTCCCAATGGATATAAAATTGCAAATAAGAACTCAAAATAACTATGAATTCATCCGTGGATAAATATGGAAGGGAACATGAAAATTTCAATTATTAATTAAATCTTCACATTAACTACGAATCTATTCATCTGTAATTTTGGTGCTTCACAGAGAGAAATTTCCAACTACCATTAGCCGACAGATGTTGGTGATGACGAATTAATTTCGTCGGTGGTAATGTGTTGCTTCCGTTGATACTGTTGATAGATAATCTTTAACACCATTTGTGATTACGGCTAGTTTTCTTTGTTATGGAATAAAAAATAGTAATGATTCATGTTTCAATATTTCAAAATAGTTCTAAAAAATAGTATGGTACCATAGAACCAAATAGTGGTTGGTATTATAAAATAAAATACTTGTTGATATCCTTTTGTGTCTTCAAGCATACGTGTTGATTGACTCTAAGCCAAACATTGTAAGGTGTTTGCCTATGAAAATTTATAAGCAATAACCTCAACAGAAGCTATGTTAATAGTTTTCGCAGTAATTCTAACACATTCAAAATTAGTTCATAGTGATTCACATATAGATTCAAAGAGGGGATAAGTATCATTTAATAACAACTCTGGATCATCAATTCCCTTGCATGTATGGAAGAAACTCTAAATTAAAACGAACTTAGATAAGGAATCTTATCCAAATATAGAGGAAACAATGAAGGTTGTTTGTAGAAGAGAGTTGTTAGTAGGTTGTGTGTGTCTAGCAGAAAAGAGGTGCTAGTAGCTTTTGTGTCTAGATATTTTGGAATTATTTTTAATAACTACTAGTAGGTTGTGCCTTGTGTGAACTAGTGAGGCTTTGTATTCTTAATAGTTGGTTTGAGTTTTCCCAAACGTAAGTTGAGTTAGAAAATGTTTGGGAAAAATAGAATAACTTACTATTGCAATTGGCTGGAATTGGAGTAATCCAGTCTTCTACAAAAGCATTTGGTGCAGCTTTGATGTTTAAAACCTCAATGGTGTGATTAGGAAGAAGGTAATGACCATGAAGAATTTCTTGAACAAAGGCATATTGAAGTTTGTCATCTTTTATAGCCTCAGTTATGATCGTAATGGGGAATTTAAGACTTAACTTGTCACCAGTATTCCATTATCCAGTGATAGAAAAAAACATTTTCTAAGGTTGATAGAGATAATAACGGTAATAAAAAAATTGGTTATTGTTTACTTCAGTCCCTTTTGTGGTTGATATAGTGTTACGATGTTGTATGGAGGGAAGGATTTATGGCAAAAATCATAAAAAGGGAAAAATAGTCTAGAAAGATAAAAATGAAAATTAACTCTCCCACTACAACAAAATCATCAACTAACAACCAATTTTAAAGACAAAAAATAATTAGTAGTTATAGTAACTAAATTAAAAACTAATTTAGAGACTAATTTTTTTTTAATTTTTAAATTAGTTTCTATTATTGTTAAAGAGTTTCTAAATTAGTGTCTAATTAGCTACCAATGTTTTAAGTACCAATTATCTATATTATAAATTTGTTAGCAAAAACTTGGTAGCTAATTAAATACTAATTTAGAAACTATTTAACAATAATAGAAACTAATTTAGAAATCAATATTTTTTTAGTCTCTAAAATGGTTTCTAATTTAGTCACTATAACAACTAATTATTTTAGGTCTCTAAAATTAGTTTCTATTTGATGATTTTCTTGTAGTGTCCGCCTTTCCTATTGCAATGTCTTATAATGATTCTAAAAATTATTGTAAGTGAATCTTTATAGGATAGTTATTTCCTTGGCTAAAAGAAAGATATAATCGTAAGATTTTCTCTCAGATATGACAGCTAATGCTTCTAGATGTAATCTTTAAACTTTGTTCACTTTATTATTTTTTTTATGAACTTTGAAGATGTGGACCTAGTATGATATAGGAACCGAAATTTGAGAAATTTGAGAATTTGTAGTGAGTAATATTATTTCAATTGCTATTGAATTTCCTATATTCAAACACTTAAACTATTGAGTGAAGCCTCTTACTACATCATTAAACTAAAAACTTTTATTAGTTTACACAAAATATTTTATAGGCTAAATTCATTTTAAATTAATTAATTGTATTCGTGTTATATTTATATATGCATTTATTAAACAGATAAAATAGTAATAAATTGTATATTTTTAAAATATTCAATAGTATTTGTTGACTCGAATTAATATTCCTAATTTTAATTAATAAAAATAATTACTTGAATTGTTTAAATATACTGAAACTTAGTGTTTTTTACTAAGAAGAACGTATAGAGTGAAACTGATATATAATATTTTTATTTTATCTTTTGCAATTATAATTTTCTTTTTTACTTTCACATACTTTTCTTTTGGTTTATTGTGAGTATGTTTTAAAAAAAAATAAAAAAATTACTTAAAATACATTCCAATATTTATATCTGTATTAATTACTTTATCTTTACAATTCTTAAATTTGTATTAAATTATTGTATATTATTTAAAATTTAATTATAATATATTTTATAATTATTAAAAAATAATAGACTAATTAACAGAATAAAATTTTATGTATTAATTTATTTAAAATTATTTTCTCAATGTATGTAAGTGAATGATTGTCTTCAACTGAAATATCTATGGTAGCAATTAGTTAATTGTCTCTAGAGAGCCAATAGTAACCTATTACACCACCATGATATTGGTTTATTTCATTTTCCCCATATAACAACTCATGACATTTAAAACAAATATGACGAATAAATGTTCTTGTATATTAATTAAATACTTCATTAATATTTATTATTTTGTATCTCTTTTATCCAATGGCATTTCTCTGTGCATGTGATAATATGAGCACTCAAGTATCCAAGAATGTTTTTCCTTAATTAAAATGGTGTTACAGTGATGGTACATGCATTACAAAGATAAGGGCTTTAAGTACAATAATTTAGGTGGTATATATTGAAGTGGAAGATAGGAATTAGGTGAGAAAGTAGAAGACGAAACTGTAAAATTAAAAGATAGAGGAAAATAAGAGATGGTGAGTGATGTTTGTTTAGAGCAGTCCCACATAAATGTACCCTTGTTTTGTTATTGGTCTCTTTTGTTAAAGTGAGAAAATGATGAAGAATGCATAAATAATAAGCCAACAAATTGAGTTAATCAATGTCAAGAAAGAAAAGGTTTGTACAAATCCATGTCCAAGAATGATTGCGAATATATGATACCGAAAGCCACTTTCCAGATACTGAGAGTGATTAAACAGGAATGTTGCCTTCTTCATTGCTCGCTGCAATCATAATGCAAAAATATAACCCATCATTGAATCCAGACAAAAAGTTTAAAGCATTTGTCTTCTACGTAACAAAGTACGTTAAGTTCCTATCACATTCCCTCTCTCACAAGATGCTCGTGGGACATAACTTGCCTTTAAAATCTCATATTCATGTCTCAGAGTGGAGGAACCCAAAAGTGACTTCAATTAGCATTACAACTTTGCAAAAGCGTAGGGTTTGTAGTGCGTTTACATGTCAAATACCAAGGATTAATGTTCATGGATTTTTCTAATGCTTTTCAATTTTTTCCATATATGGCTCAACCAATTTAATCAATCGTTTTTTTTTTTTGTTCCATCCTAACTTTTTCTCTCTCTTTGTACGTACTTCCATTACTTCAAATTGTTATCCGCGTCTAGGAGTAGGTTTTGATATTCGGTAGAACATCTCGAGTGGTAGAAGAACCAATTGAGTTCTTAATAATTCTCTTTAGAGGCCTAAGATTTGAGAATTTTTTTTCTCAACCGAACATAAATGAACTATTTCTAAACTTGAAATCTACCTCACTTTCTTTCTAATCAAAGAAAAAAAATCTTTAGAACACTACGAGAAAAATGGTTTTAACCGGGTTTATTTTTATATATATTCAAGGTTAAAATATCTATTAAGTCATTTACTCAAGGTTGTAATTTCCCTTGCTAAACAATCTCTGTGGAACATGTTCTCCAGAGTTTTTTTAAACCTCAGAAAAAGTCTTTCAAAAATCATGTTAAATACTATAGGTTTAAGAACCTCTGTAAAATACAATGTGCTTAAGAACTTTTATAAAATATCACGAGTTTCAAAATTTTCATAAAATGACTTGCCGTTTGAAATAACCTTCAACCTCATTTTTCACCATCTTTATCGATCATCCTGACTTCTCTCTTCCATCGTAGACACACTGCTCTTTGGCACAGACTCAATGGCCATCGACGACAGTGCTAGCAAGGAATCACAATTCAGCCACACTTATTTCTATTATATCTAAGGAGAAGAAACACTAAATAAGGCACTATCTTCTTCTTACTCCAATATTATTGTTTCTTCCATCACCTTACTGTATCAACTTGGGCCACAAGCCACTGTTACCTAGCTCAGACTAGTGTTTCTCTCTATTTTATATATCCTAAATAATTGCATTTCAGTTGTGGGCTTCAAAGTCATGTGTGTTCTTAGCTAAAGAACGAAAGAGCATATTGTGAGAAGAAATTAATTTTATTACTTATTACTTTCATAGTGAATTAATTATTAGATACATTTTAAAATAAAGGTCTTAATTTAAAATATTTCAAAATTATGAGAATTAAATATTAACAATTATAACTAAAACTAAAATTGCACATAAAATATACGTACATCAAAAGGTAAAACAAAAGAAGTCAGGTTTTTTGAAGTAAGGGCCCATAACAAAAAAAACTATGAATTATATAAACCAACTACTATCAATCATAAGAAATATGCAAATACTATTAAATATTTATTATCCAAGGTTAATTGTTGACATACTTATTATTCAAGGTTATTTTGCTGAGTTTTTAAAATAAATTTTTGAAACTTTAGAAAACTTATTTGTAATGTAAAGTTACACTTTCAAAATTTTAGAGAATTTAGTTATAAAATATATTAAAACTATATAATTTTTAATTATTTATTTATAAATAGATTTAATTATATTTATTTATT
>Ga0123342_1002982_pt1 | contig 27708 bp, 13 predicted proteins | sample Turbeawhitnodule_FD_89960 | JGI IMG/M metagenome (GOLD analysis project Ga0123342, IMG submission 89960) | Root nodule microbial communities of legume samples collected from Mexico - Turtle bean Mexico white nodule | ecosystem: Host-associated > Plants > Roots > Nodule | place: Mexico: Nepantla... | reverse complement strand
AATTAACTCAAATTCTCTTATCAAATTTATCTCCCAACACATTAATATTTGTGATTTCTAAACCATACTCACTTAAAAAAAAAAAAAAAAAAAAAAAAAAAAAAAAAATAAAAAAAAAAAATATATTATTTAAAAAAAAAAAAAAAAAAAAATAAAAAATATATATATATATATATATATATATATATATATATATATATATATGAGAGAGAGAAAATAATAATTAAAATTATTTATTTTATAAATGTGTTTTTACAACACTTTATTTGATGTATAACTATGTGGATATAATATATTGTATAAATATTAAAGACCATAATATCCTTGGAGAATATTAGGATTGAAAAGAAGAGGGAAATAACAGCACTGCAAGTGTGACTAAGGCAGCGGTGCTTCATACTTCGCCGCCACCTCTGAGATGGATCCGCCATTGTTATTAGGGTTCGAAGAAGTAGCCAACGTGGTTGCGGAATCGTCGTCGTCATCAGGCGCACGAAGATTGGTCCCTTGGTTGAATTGGGACGAGTGGCTCTTTGTCAAACGCGCGCTCTTCTCTAATTCCCCTCACTCTGTTTCCTCTGCTCTCAAACGAGTAAGTTTCTCAATTCTTTCTCATAAGACACTGCAACTTCAAATCTAACCACGTTTTGTTTCTGCGTTTCAGATATCCACATGGCGAAGTCGAGGTTCGTTGCCGGTTTTCATCGAAGTCACTGCTTCCATCATCGAAATTCAACTCAAAGACTCCTATTTCAGGTAACCCTAATTCCTCTCCTCTTGTACCTCTTATTAACATTTTCTATTTCAAATTAGAAAATAATATATATGCAAAATACATTAGGTATCTGATAAACTTTAAACAAGTTTGTTTGATTTAATTGTAGGCAGGATCATTTGAATGAAGCTTCTCTTTCGGAGGAGATGCTTGCTATGCTGTATTGCATGGCTATCATGAGGTTTGTTTACTCTGCCTTTCTTTTTTATGCTTCTTTTTGCCATCAATAGTGGCTTTTTGAATTTTTTTTCTTGCAAAGTATAATTGTTTTGCCTTTTGAAGGCTTGTGAATGGTGCTGTTGAGAAGACGCGCAAGAAAGAAGTGGCATCGATTTCAGTGGCAGCTGATGCTATTGGTATTCCGCGCATGCTGATTGATATTCGACATGGTGAACAAGTCTCCTCCTACTTTTTTTAATTATTGTTTTTGTTGTGTCATAGAATGGGACATGATCTTCATAGTGGTCAAATGTCGTAGAACTTCACATGATTGTTTCTTTCATTTCATTATGTTTAGAGGGTCATGCCTTTTTTCTTATTTATTGCTGTAATTGCAGAGGGATCACATCGTGAGCTTCCATCACTTAAGATTGTTCGCAGTGCTTCTGTCAAGGTATGTAAAGTTCATTTCAGTTTGATTGATTATCTGTCTCAACCATCTATAGGCTATGTTGTGATTAAATTCTTAGCATGTGGGTGCAGTCAATGATGGGGTTAGATTGTTTGCATTCAGGAAGCAATTGTACCGAATTTTCTTTCTCAATGTCCATAGGTAACTGTAACATAATAGTTTTGAATATATGAAAGAAAAACTTGTTGTTCTTTTAATGGTATCAAAAGACAGAGTACATGCATATTTAGTCAGTGAAATATATGCTATATTAGCAATTGATTAAGTTATTTTCTGTTTTTAATAACTGCTTGATTGCTTTCAGACATTAATTTTTCCCTCCTCTGTGCATCTTTCTACATTGTTTATTATTTAATTATTTAGCACTATAATGATGCAGTTCAAATGATATCTCGAACCATTAAATATGCAAGTTATACTCTAAACTCAGTCAATGTCACAAGACCTTGGTAAAATGTACTTTTAGACTTCACAGGAATGTAAGAAACAAGGTGATTGTTTATCACTTTCGATGTGCCAGCTTGACATTATCATGTCAGAAAGTGATCTTTGAAATCTACTATGTGGTTTGGAGTTATCATCATCCCAGAATAATGCATACTGTTTTTTTATATTTTAATAGTTCCATAATTGAATAATTCTCTTTTAATTAGGAATTTGAACCTTGAACTACAGGATGTTCTTTTTTGGAGTAATTGGACTGATTTATCATTTAACACACAGAAAATAGGAATATTTATGCAAATGGCTTTTGATAATTTTCACATGAGCACTCAATATTGATGAGATTTCAGCTTGTTAAAATGTAACTGGAAAGAAAAATGGAAAGCATCCTGGTTTTCTCTTGTGGATTTAGCTATTTCAATATGGACAATTTCTTCCCATAACATGTATGGTTATTCCCAAACTCATCTAATGTTGGTAATAATTACAGGCACTTGATTGGTTAAAATCTTATTATTGGGAACCTCAGAGCAAAGCAATTCCTTTTCAAGGTGAAGGAATAACAAAAGTCAAGAAAGAAATTAAGTCAAAGATTCGTGAACTAGCTATCTTCTTGAAAGTCAACGGGAGTGTCCAGTCTAGTTCTTCACAGCTAAAGGGAAAACGTCTGTAAGCTTTGTTCATTTTCATCATATTTTGACTTTAGTCATTGTCTTGCACTAGCTTATTTGAAGTAAAATATCTTCCATTCTATGTAGAATGGAAGGTATTTAGTGTTGAAACTTGTGTCTATGGGAAAGTATGTGATTTAATTTTGAAAGCCCAATTTGAAAATTTGATGGTTAAATGTCTTTTGCCCCATTATTTTGTGATCATGTATTTTTTTCTTTAGGATGCATAATATTGGTCTTTTGGATCTAGTTTTTTTTTTCCCTTTCGTGATAAACTAGTTTTCTTCCATCCCAATCTCCAATATACTATTCCAATTCCTATCCGATCAGAAATAAGAAATATTGTAAAAGTAATTGAAGAAACAATGATGTCCTTGCTGCTTTCTGTTTATTTTAAGAATGTGATGTACTCTCCATGTAGTTTGTGATTGAGTTGTACTTTTTGTTTGTTTGTTATATAACCTCATTTATCTAACACCATTCCTTGTGTGAAAAAAATAAAAATTGAAACACCTGTATGCCAACTTAGTTTTCTGCTCATGGCTTGTTTTGTCCTCTCCCATTCACTCACCTTAACTTCAGCTCCATACTTCATTTAAATATAAGGATGAATTTTTGTAGTATATGGTAAGGGTAACACATGTCAAGGAATTTTTGAATATATGGATGTGGAGTTGATGGTGTAGTATTGGTTTTAGATTGCATTGTAAGTCTAGACAGATAGATTATTTTGTTGATAAGATGATATTCAACTGCATATTTTTCCTGCAGTTCAAGGTTTTATTTAAAGAAAAAGTTATATCTTTTGAAGAGCTACTCCTGTTTTAACTTTTTTACAATTTTTTAGAATAGAAAATTTGTTGCTTTAGAAAATTCTGATGTGTTGTGTCTTTTCTCTTTTAAAGGAGTCAAGCATGGTGAATTGCTTTTTGGGCGTAATAAGCTTTTTTCTCTTATGGTTGGCAAGAGTCAAACATCACGAACTGGAGGTATTATATGTTCATATCTCTTAATACAATAAAACTTATTTGTTGTCTTTGTTTGCCTTTGTGTGTGTGTAGAAGGGCGAGGGTGTGTGGAAGGATATGGGACAAGACATTCTTTAAAATTGTCTAAAGTCCGTGTAGCAAAAAAATAAAGTGGAAAAGAAGGATGCAACGCCATTTGTGTCTACTTAACCTCTTTTACAGGAAACTGTTATTTTTTGACCTCTTTCTGGGGTTTAAATCACAAATTCTTTGAGAGTTCCTCGCTTTATTATGCAAAGAGATTGATTTACCTGTTTTTGAATTGGTGTTCTTTTCTTCTTTATCGTGGTTGTTCTGCATTAGGAGGATTCTTGACCATCTCATATATTTTTTTTCTTAAGAAATTCAAGTGTTGGGTTTCCTTATAATAGTTGATCGACCGAATAATTGAGAGTCTTTTGAGATTTTGGGTATTTTTATCTTGCTCTGAAAAATAAGTGCAATTCTTATGAGATATTGTGGAGTAGCTTCAGTTTTCATTATTGTTTCATGGTATTCGTGTACTAATTACATGTGAATTGCAATACTTTCAGGATCTAAGAAACAGATAACGAAGATCTTGAAATGTGTTCTTCGGTTATATTCCTCCTTTTCTTCAGAGATTGTATCTGTGTTGTTGGAGTATCTTTTGAAAGCTTTAAGTTCCTCAGAGTTGGAAGAGAATGCAAATGATGCTTCAATTGGTCTAACCACAGAGAATGTTTTGGCTGATTGGAAGCTTGTCATACTCAAATTGTGCAATAAGGAACCAGAATTAGTTCTGAATCTTCTTAAGGAAGTCCTTGATATGATTGAGACTCGGGAAGGTATGAAGCATAAAGAAGGTTGGTAGCAATTTTTTTCCTTATACAGCATCCCTTTTCATTATGTAGAGTTTCTTGTTGAAGTTTAATTTCTGTTTGTTTTGGGGTACTTGGGATGTATCTTTCTTGTGTGCTTTTCTTCTTTGATGCCCTGTTCATTTTCTTATTAAATGACATACTTTCTAGGGCTTTTGTGAAGTACTACATAAAGGATATGTTTTTTTTTTTTGGGTTCCGTTAAGTATAGCTTCTTCCTTAAGCCCACATGAAGTCAGATATCGAGTCTTAATTTTTTTGTCCTTCGTTTTGGTTTGGGTGTCTGTTTTTTTTTTCTTTCATAGCACATGATTTTACTTGCTTAATTTCTTCGTTATTAACCTCAAACGTGCTTCTTTTTTTAAAATTTTTGGTAGATAACCCAAATATGGGGATTTCACAATCGAGGACAGAGTTTCGGCTTTCTTCTTTGTTTGCATGGCTTGTTGGAATTCTCGGTAAAGTTCCTTCTGCAGCAGCAAATATGCCAAAAGGTGTTATGCTTGAACTTCTTCGTAGATGTCTTCTAATATCACAACTTATGAACAAGCAGCTCATGGATTCAGCACTTCAGCTTATAGAACTGATGGATGACCGCTACTTGATGGAGAAAGTTCAAAAGCTCTCTCACATTAGTTTGTCGAATTTAGAGCATGCAGATGATCAAAGCTCTTTATTAACTTCAAATAACATTATCCAATTTGAGGAATCTATACATGAAACAGCTAAAAAGCTAGAGTTAATTAAACATCAGGTTATGAAAAAGAAAAAACCAATGACGATGGATTGTGACATTAAAAAACCACAGACATGGACTTTAGCAAAATCATGGAACCCATGTCCAATTGGAATGTTGCCCCGTGCTGTTGGGTCATCCGGCTGTCTTCCCGTTCTTGACATTATCAACAATGAAAAACAGAATCAAGAATCGTCTAGTTGTTTTCCCGTTGTTGACGTTATTGACGATGAAGAACAAGATCAAGTATGGGAAAAGAAAGAGAATTGGAAATTGGCCCCACATGGTGCCAAGAGAGATGCCACAATAGACCCTCTGCAACTTGATAATTCAACTGTTAAGAAGATGAGGGAGAGCAAAGAATCTGGTGAATTAAACAGTGAATTGCCACTGCAAGGGGACAAAGGATGTCTCATAGTAGGCGGAGTTTGGAAGAAACTTACAGAAGAAGAGCTCCTAGTAATTGAGTCTTCTGTAAGGATTTTAGTTTAATTTATAGTTACTGCTTAGTTCTTAGCAAGATTGAATTCATTATATGTTGATTATTTGTATCCTCATTTGCTTGTTTTTATTTTAAAACGTATGATACCTATAAGGTGCGTAGCCTGAAATATGCAATTTCATGAACATAAGAGAATCATCATGTAGCTTAATTACCTGAACCACATTCTTGCATACAATAGGAATTTCATTCTACATTATTTTGCCCTTGCTCCATTTTCATCTTCAGTCGGTTGCAGTTGGACCGCAATGCTGTATCGTGGTAGAGAAAAGTCCAGCAGGGGCGACCTGAGAACACATGAGCTGAGCATTCTCATACAAGGCCACACAAGCAAATAAAATATGCATTCTCATGTGGTCTCAGGACGACCCTGTAGAACCCCTCTACCTCAACATATTTGGGAAATGTCTTTACCTTAAAGGGCGACATTAAACTTTGATTAATGGTTTTCTCAATGTAATGGGTTTATCCAATTTCATTCAATGGAATATATAGCCTTAAGCTAGTACTTCTAGGCTTGAATGTACTACACCGAAGTACTTCTCGTAAAAATGAAGGGCTTGTGTTAGAGTACAACTTTGTACTACTCGTTCACACATAGCTCAAACGGGATGTAGTACTACAACTTCCCGTTGCCCACACGTCAAAGCCAATTACTAATATAAGTTTTTTCTTACATAGGTTTGACAAAAGATATTAAACCCAACGCCTAGAATCCCATCAATTTGGATGTGATCAACTGCACAACAATATAATTTTACTTTTAATAAAGTAAGGATTTGTATTAGTAGGGACCCACAAGTATATCATATTATATTATACAGATATTCTAAATGTTGATAAATCCTAAAACTTATAACTTCAATTATATTTTTTTAAACAAAAATATTTAAAACATAAATCATATATAAAAAATTGAATTCGGGTAGAATTTAAGAAACTATACCAAAGGAAAACAATAATTAAACTTGTAACAAAAAGAATAATTAATTTCCAAGAAGAAAAACTAATAACATGCGTCGTGTTTTCAGAAGATAATAGATTAAAATTGAGTCATTTTTAAGATAATGCAATCTAATTTATTGTAAAAGAGGGCATCAGTTAATCTGAGAACAATAGTTAAAAATTGGGGAAAGGAAAAAAAATTTAATGTAAAAAGGAGACTTAAATATAATTATTTAAGTGGATAAGTAAATGAGATTAAAAAAGAAAAAAAATGTTGAAAATAATTAATAATTTAGGAATTTAAAAAAGTATATAAAAAATGATGGTATGATATATCTAAGAGTATTTTAAATAAGAGTCCTTATACATGAATTCTTATCAATTACCCATGAACCAACAATACCATGAGAATGAGAGATTTCAATACAAAAACTTATACAAGAAACATTTCTCCAATTACAATTCCATACATGAGAATGCATTTTATATGGCTTAGAGAGTCATATTAACTACAAAAAAATGAAGATGTTGAAAAACTTAATAACATAATTATCGGTTATTTTTTCAGGAGAACAACATAATTTATTATCATTTGATGAAGTTGAAGGAGACACATAATTTATACCAACAAGAGTACTTGCACTTCATTGCTCCCGCTAGCTTGCCACCCCATATTTTAAAGCTAAAAAAAGGTGCACCATTAATGTTGTTGCTAAACATAGACCCTAAATCGGGGTTATGTAATGAGATGAGATTATTTTGTCGTGGGTTCTACTTGAATATATTGGATGTTGAAATCTTGACCGGTCATCATGTTGGAAAAAGATCTTTCTTATCAAGAATTAAATATAAAACAACAAAAAGTGCAAGTATCCCATTTGTGTTTATTAGGAAACAATTTCTTGTGAAATTAAGTTTTTCCATTACTATAAATAAATCCCAGGGACAAAACTATACCCAATGTTGGAATTTACCTTCCATGACACGTTTTTAGTCATGGTCAATTATATGTTGTATTTTCAAGAGGTGTTTCTCAAGGTTCAATAAAAATTCTTATTAAAGAAGGACACCTTGAAGGAGAAGATGAAAATTTTACCAAGAATATTGTTTATAAAAAGATATTTTGTTATCTCAAAATCAGGTATTGTTCGTTTTATTTATGTGTGACACATAAACATAAGTATATGTTAATATTCTACTTACACTATTTGTTATTATATATTAAAGGTAACATAATATACAAGGTGTTCTTAGAGTTCAATGAAGATATCAACACAAAACATTTACACATTTATCAAACAAGTAATTATCAATATATGTATATTATATATGTGTGTATGTGTATTTTGTAATTTATTCATAAATGATATTTTTTCCGTAGGAAACAAAATTTGTAAAACAATGAAATAGTTAGAAGGATAATCAATCACTCACATTGGTTAAGCTATTTAATACCAAAGTATAAAGATTTTACATAATGATGATGATAATGACATTTTTTATTCATATGGATCACATTCTTCATTATTTAGGTTCATCGTTTGCAAACTTATGGATGACGTATTCTATACATTTACTCGATTATTGTTATAGCAATCTTTATTTGGTGTCTTAGATTTTATTACTGTAAAACCATGACATTATAAATTACTGTTTTCTTCTTTAGAATATATATATATTTATTTATTTATTTATTTATTTACGATATATAACTACTATGTTGACTATGTTTCTTTCAAAATGTATCAATAAGTAGGTGTAGTTAGATAATTTATGTGTCTTCTTATATGTATTCATATTTATTAAAATGAATTTATATTATTAATATAAGTGTGCGAATAATAACATTGTTTATTTGTATTTTAATATTAAATATAAATATATGTAAATGATAAAAATAAAAAAATGTGGATACTTTTCGTTAGTATAAAAAATGATGGTATGATATATCTAAGAAATATTTTAGATAAGAGTAGTTACATGAATTCTTATCAATTAAAATAATATTTTAATGCAGATCTTAAGAATTTCTTAAAATTGGAAAGAAAAAACTCTTTTAAAAAAGAAATAAATTTATGTATGTGGAATTCAATTAAAATATCATTTAAAAGAGATTAAAACATTGATATATTACCTTAATCGTGATGATGTTATGTTAGTACATAAGGGTGGATAACGAAGAACATAAAAAAAAGTTGTAAGAAAAGGATCTTAATATTTAATCAAAATACTTACCATTCATTTCCATTAATTGTGACCACTTTTGTCTTGAACATGTTTGGAAAAGTTAGGGGAAAAAATGGAAAAAGAAAAGGAGTCAAATGTTTTATGTGTACTCTCCAAATGGCGTAGCCCAAAAGAAGAAAAATAAAAAGCTAAATTCGAAAATCGATAATCACGAGGAATTGAAATGGCATGCAGTGCAAAAATGCATTACTGCACTACTTTGACTGTTAGGAGGAAGAAACAAAAAATAAAAGGGCAATTGGTAAAAGATCACAGAGCAAAATGTATGCATGCAGACCTGGAAGAGAGTGAAAGGTTGGAAAAGCCTATGAAATTGCCCTTTCCATTTACTTTTAAATACACGACTATGCCTCCATTTTTCCAATGCTTTGCTCTCTGCACACTGCTTCACCTAAATTGTTCTCTTTCCTAGGTACAAACAACACCATCTTCCTCTCTCTCTCTCCACTAACCATCACTTTTTCACCTTTTCTATGCCCTCTCTACATAACAAAGTTCTTCAGAGAAAAAAGAGAAAGGAAAACTAATACTTGCTGGTGTGGGGATCACTGCTTCTGACAACTCCTTGCTCATATTCTAAAACAAAACAACTTTCAATAAACAACAATAGTTCCTTAAAAACTTACGTTAATCGTAGTTCCATCTTATTTGTCTTACATTATCACCAATATGTTTAGGTGAAGATAGTGCAACTAAGAATGAAAAGAAAGTTTTATATGACTGGAATGGTATTTTATGTATATGGGACCCTTGGTAATGAGAAAGAGAGAGGTATATAGTGTAAACGTAACCACACTTGCGAGACAAATGCATGAGGGGTAATGATGCAAAATTCCAAGTAATAGGAACTATTACTTTACTTATTAATGGTTGATAGACTAAAGCTTGCTCGCATTGTCCTCCGCATGTGAATTTTCATCATTTGGCTGAGATGTGGAGGTGAATTCTTCATCCACTGATGAGCCACTCCATAGAAGGAAGCACATATGATTCATATGACTTTATTAAGGTAGAAACATCAACTCAGAAACCCTCCCACTAAGATTTTCTTTTCAAAATAGTTCCACTATCAGTATAACATGATATAATCATTTTTCATTCTATATTCTATTATCTGCACTTCTCAGAGAATGTTTACCTCAGTAACTTCACCAGATAAAGAAAATGAAATTTTGATAGGTTGATTCATCGACTAATTAGAATATTTTATAGTATATAAATATAGATGATGATATTTCATAATATATAAGTATTTGTAAACTTTTCCTTATTATAAGTCTTATTGAGTTAGATATAAAATTTATTTTGATATCAAATTATTTAGAGCATAGTTTTTTTATTGAAGATTTGAAATATATGCATGTGTTTACAAATACCAGTAATGCAAACAGATGAACAAAAACATATCTTGGGGCTAATAAGGTTTTGTATGCATTAAGTTGATGCTTATAGCTAGCTTCCACTTTTTCTTTGTGAGGGTTGTTTGTTCCCTCCATTAAAGGTACAATTGTGGCTGCAATCTTCACGAAAGAATTAGTTTTTAACTTTTGGTTTAGAGATATTTTCAGTGTAAAAGCAGAAAAAAAAGTTTTGTGGTTGGTTTTCAAAAACTCTTCAACTTCCAAAGAACTCTCTCTCACTCACTCACACACACACATAAAATAAAGAGCCACAGTTTCTGTTCTTCAAATTTCAAGAGCAAAATCATGTGGAATTTAATTAACCAGGGTGTGAGCTTTTACAAAACCTCTAAGCTTTCAAAGCTTCCCTTTTTGTTAATTAATCCAATAATAGTCACTTTTGGAGGCATCTTCTGTATATTAATTTAGTTGCAACATGCTGATCTTCACATGTTATGCATTTAGATTTGTGCATGATACATAAAAGACAAAACTCTCTCTCTTTCCCTTTAAAAAGGCATGCAGTGGGTCACATGGATGGAGATGGATCATGTGATGCAACAACATATATTGCCCATTTCTACTGGAAACTGTAGGTGTACGTTGGTAACATTAACTTTGTAATATTATTAGAATCTTCTCCTTATTGAAATATTATTTGAACCTTTCAGATTCTTAGCAGTGATGCAGGGTATTTTAGAGGTTTCCTAACTACACATTGACCCCCAAACAGTATCCAAAAATTCAAGACTCAAAAAAGATGCATGCTAGGAGCCACAGTACTTAATTTCAACACATACATTTTCAAAGTAATAAAAGTGAGAAAGAAGAGAAGAATGTGGAAAGAAAGAAAGAAACTAGAAAGAGAGTGATGAATGTGACCTCTCCAACAATGGAATCTAGAGCTAGAAGGTTGTGCACAAGATCATTTTCCTCCTTCTCTCATGCATATATGTAATTAGAGGCAGAGCATTGAAAATTGAAATATATGTATATACCTTATCTAGTCAAATGACAGAAGATTCACTTATAATAATTGTGCAGTGTATATATAAATACATTATTCCATGATTGATGACTAGAAGGAGCTACTTCTTCTATATGTTTAGGTCACGGGTGTGCTTTGGATTGTACAAAAATGAATAAAGGTCAGAATGTTCTACCTTGAAAACTAGGTACAAAGAGCTTTGAGAGTTACAATTATATAATAACCTCATTTTCTATTATGTTCTATAGTTCAGTACAGGAGGCAAACTTTGACGTATAGCTGTAGTGGGAAAAGATTTAAAATGGTGATCCTCGTGATCACAACCCAACAGTGATCCCCACAAATATCCCTATGAAATAAGAAAAGGTATTTCTTCAGAAAATAAAGGGTGGTATTGGATATGATAGCTGAAAAAAAAGGAAAATTACAACCGCATAATTCTTCAACAGTGTTTATCTTTTCTGGTTTCTGAGACACTTTTCTCATGCTGGAAATCAAAAGGTCATGATTTGGGTGATCTAAGAAAGTTTCTATCCCATCAATCCTTATTGGTACTTTATTTGAATGAGATTGTTGAAGCATATGGATGAGATTAAGTGGTCATCACTTATGTGTAAATGATAATCTTGATTTCTTCATATGGATAAGAATATTTGATGATGGAAAATAAAGAATAGTGCTATATATGCATAAAGACAGTTCATTTAACTTTTAGTATTTGAAGTTGAATTTATCATGATGTGTTCCAAAATTCAAGTATTAGTTATTCAAAAACAAAAAGGTATCATTCAAGGGAACTTATCTGATTAAAATTTAATGCAGAACAAACCAGTCCAATTAACAAATGAATTCTCTATTACACATTCAAAAAGCTTGAGAAGAGTTGAGAATATCTCCTCTTTTATTGGACAAAAAAATATGTAGCACAGCAGGCTTTGGTTCTAGTTTCCAAGCAAAGACGAAGGTGGAGGAGAGGGAGGGACCAACAAATTGAACAACTTCTGACATTGATATAATAGTGGGCCAATGAATATACACAAAAGTAAGTATATTTTCTTTTTAATTTGGAGGACTATCACAACCTTCCAAGTTTCAGTTCCACACAATAGTGTGTGTGATACAGACAAAAATACTTAAAATATCAACTTCCAATTTTAATTATTACTCTAGGAATTTGCGGAGGACATGAGATCTTTGTATCCACAGAAAAAAGATCACTGTATTATGCAGCCTTCAAACTTTTTTAACTTCAAACTCAAATGAAATGATCCCATCTCAGTACATTTTAAGTTTTGATTAATATGCCCTCATGCACCTTCTCTCCAAATGTATAAAAATATATCCCACTGGCATCACTCCAAAATAAAAATAGAAAGTAGCTCACATCTCTAGAGGCATCACAACCCACCACCCTGCATCACAGAGAACAATCAATAGCTAATTAATAGCTCATTGGATCTTATTATAGCTTATCCTACAAAAATACATTGTTTCTACTGACATGGTTATATGCTTCTTAAAGTTAGTAAACTAACTACACACACATGATAGAGGGGGTCGGACAAAGAATAGTTATTTAAGTAAATGTGTCATATGTTTCTGTTTCATAAAGTTGTAAAATTATGAGTAATGATACTTTGCATATATGTGCATAGAATACTCTTAGTTAACGTTTTTGTTTTTTAATTTCTGTTTCTTATCACATCATATTGTTTATTATATTTGTTTCTATATCTGCTAATTTCTCTTTATGGTCTAATAGCATAGCACATAAGTATATGCATGCATCATTTTTCAAAATATAATGTGAGAGAGAGTGAATGAGGTTGTTTAAAAACTTGGTGGTGTGCTAAAAGTGAATGAAGAGGAGAGCTCCAAAGCATAGTATTGGAAGTAGCATTCTTTGGTTCAGCGATGGCTTTCACACTAGACAGGTGTGAAGATAGCATGGTGTTCACCATGGAGTCTCAGAAGTCAGTGCCTGCTCCCTTCCTGACAAAAACATACCAACTTGTTGATGACCCTTGCACAGACCACATTGTGTCTTGGGGTGATGATGAAACCACATTTGTTGTGAGGAGGCCCCCAGAGTTTGCTAGAGATCTTCTTCCCAACTATTTCAAGCACAACAACTTCTCGAGCTTTGTTAGGCAGCTAAATACTTATGTGAGAATAATGTCTTGTATATGTGCACAACTTCTTTGTTCTCTATATATCCTTCATCATTGCTTTTTGTGCTAATCTTATGATAAATTAAGATTTCCTGTAAGACAATATTTCACCCCTATTGAGTTAGATTTCTCCATCTACTTTTCTTGACAAAGTTAGCCTAATCATATTACTAATTCAGAAGATTTGGGAAATGGAATCTTCTGTAGTGTAAAATCTTAAAAGTACTATGGTCTTGTCTCCATAGTTTTCCTTCACTATTGAACTAGCAAGCTACACAAGTTTCATGATTGACTTATGTTTGTGAAATTGCACATATATTTTCTCATTTTGCAGGGTTTCAAGAAGGTAGCTGCTGATAGGTGGGAGTTTGCAAATGAATACTTCAGAAAAGGATCTAAGCACCTTCTATGTGAAATCCACAGGAGGAAAACCCCTCACCTCTATCAACAACATTACCATATGCATGACCAACCATCACAGCTTCTTCAGCCAGATGAGAATCTGTGTTGGATTGATACTCCTCCACTACCATCTCCACCAGGCAATGATATCTTAGCAGCTCTTTCTGAGGACAACCAAAGACTGAGGAGAAAGAACTTCATGCTCTTATCAGAACTCACTCACATGAAGAATCTATACAATGACATCATATACTTCATCCAAAACCATATAAGTCCTGCTTCCTATGAACAAAGAAGCAGCAGTGCTATTCTGAAGCTGGTAGAATTGGAATCATCACCTCAAGCTCCAAATTTTATCAGACCAGCTAAGAGCCATATCATGGAGAAGTCTTTGGTAAGTTCTAGTGATGAGCCTAATAGTTCTGTGAAGCTCTTTGGGGTTCCTCTTTGTGGCAAAAAGAGATTGCACCCAGGTAACCTTCATCAATAAGAATAGTATATGTACTTCTTACTCAGAACTTCTTCACATTATGATTATCAGCTTTTATTGGACAAATCTCACTGATTTTGTTGCATTTGAAGAGAGGCATGTATAGAAGAGGCTTGTGTTCAGATTAGCTAGATTTGTTTCTTTAGAACTTTCTTCTAGATTATATGTTTCTGAAAAAAAAAAAAAAAACAGTTGTTTGCATATTTTATAGTCCAAAAATAAAATAGCTTGTTAGTTAATTACTTTTTTTTATCATCAATTTATTTCATTAGTTCCTTAGTTTTATATATAACACACTTTTTAGCTAAGAACCAATTCCAAGAATTCCTCAGAGAAAGGATCCAAAGTAGTGATTACAAAATGACAACTATTCCTGTCAATACTTCAGTGCTCATTTTATAGTACACTCTCTTCTTATAGAAAAGAAGTTTGAACTGGGAATATTATTAAAATGAACAACAAAATATTTTTAACTGTTTTTTCAAAATATATATATATATATATATATATTGTCACAAATCTTCTACAATATATAAGAAAAGAGGACAGCAAAAAAAGAAAAGAATCGTGAAATAAAATATATTTTATGATAAAAAAAGGTAAAAAATTGAGTTGTGAAGAATATTATCAGAATACCCTTTACTTTTATTGAAAATTTAGGATGAGGATAGACTTTATCTAAGAATATTATCAGAATACCCTTCACTATCAGTATAAGACTCTATATTACGTTTGCCAAAAATGATAAAACTTAGATAAAGTTTAATGACGTATATATTTAATCGTATAAAATATGAATCCATTCTTTGTTATGTTCATTAATATGTTCCTAAAGTTTATTCAGACTTTTAAATAAATTTGAATGATTTAATGAAGGTTAAAGATATAAAGATTTGTTTAAATTCTATAAAGTAATAAGTTATATAATAATTTAACAAACAAAAAAACTCCTAATCAACGAACTTCATTTATCCTCATTTGTCCCTCTGATCTGGTTTTTACACGAACTTAATTTTAGGGAGTTCAGATTCAAAAAATACATTTATCCTATAAGAATAAATTTTGGGTTGTCTAAATTTGGTAAAAAAAAATTAAACATATCTATATTTAAATATGTTTTTTAAATTAAATAATTAGATATTAATAGTATAATTTATTGATTTGATTAACAGTATTTTACATCATATGATCATGTATTTATATTGATATTATTGAAATAAAAAAATATAATATAATAATAACTATTATTTTGACCTTTTACACCTAATAAGCATGGGTAAACTACAATTTTAGTTTTTGAAAGTATAAGTTATTATCATATTAATATCTATTTTTTTTTAAATAAACTTGAATATTGTGACTTTAGTTCTTAAAAACTTAATTATCTTATTATTATTTTAATCCTTAAAAGCATATGGATATATTATCATTTAAATCACACTCCTTTTTTAATCTTAATGAACTCAAGCTGCATGAATAATCCTTATTTCTTATGCATCTCCATAGCTTCTCACTACCTACTTGGTCAGGGAAAAAAAATTATCCTTTAAAAAATACATTCTTAATTTTATAATTTAATAAAAATATATTTTTTGGATTTTATAAATTAAAATATATTTTTTTAAAGATACATTATAGAATTCGGAATGTATTTCTTAATCATCCATTCTCAAAAAAAAAACATCAATAGAATAAAAAGTATTTTAAAAAGTATTTTTGGTATTGTATGTGATGCCACAAAAAATTATAGAAGTGCAGGAAGAAACCATCATAATCCTTTTGGATTTTCAAACTACCAGTTCAAGCCCAATTCCAACACAGTCCAAACTCCTGCATTACTGAATTATATTTTCTAAAAGTTTGGGTCTTTTTCTTTTTAGACCTCCCTAATGTTTAATACACCCCTATAATTTTCAAAATGATATTTTATCTTTTGTAGAAGCGACTTTCAAATTACCTGTTCCTCCTCAGCAGCGTAAAAGTGGTCATAATTGTCTTTTTCCTCTACAGAGTTCTTCTCTTGCAGCAGCGAAGACGGTAGTGATAGTGTGGTCCAATGAATGAGGGTGTTTCAGTCTTTTCAACTAATAGAGAGGTGCAGTTAGTAATGATGGGGTGCAAGAAGCAGAATTCAAAATTGGACCTAGGAAGAGATCAATTGGACACTCATTTGAAAAGAAGAAAAAAAATGAGAGAGAGGTACTAAAAGTGACAATAGCAATCATCTAGAAATGAATGTGACTGTTTTAGCATCTGGTTCATTATAGTTCACATTGGTAGATAGAGAGGGAAAGAGATAATTTTATAAGGACAAATATGTGGGGTAGGTGCCTTCAAAGGTGGTGGGGCTTTGATGGATCACATGTTCAAACTTTAGGGAACAACTACCAAAAGATTGTTTGCCTTAGTGCAAATATCAATCTAATAACACAATATGCTTAAATTATATATACTTTCTATCTCACTCCTCATCATCAATAAATGAAGAATAAAATAAAATAAAATTGTTAATCTCATTTACTTCACAGTGAAAAACAATACAAGAAAAAACCAGCACAAAACAACTTTTTCAAACACTATTATGTGAGTTATGAATTTGGCCTTTTGTAATGTGCATTTAGATAAGATTTTGCACTTTCTTTTATGTTGCAATGATAACTTCATCCAAAAGATTAATTCTTTTAGTAAATTCAAAAAAATCCAATGTCATGTGATGACAAATAACTATTATTATTTCTTACTTGAGGTGTCAATCTATCTGAGATGTCAAGTAGCAAAGTAATACATAAATCTTAAATCCTAAATTCCTTTTGTAATGTGCATTTAGATAAGATTTTGCACTTTCTTTATGCTGCAATGATAACTTAACCCAAAAGATTAATCCCTTTAGTAAATCCAAAAAATCCAGGATCATGTGATGACAAATAACTATTATTATTTGTTACTTGAAGTGTCAACTTAACTTAGATGTCAAGTAGTAGAGTAATACATAAATCTTAAACCCTAAATCCTAATACATAACATGAAAATTTTTTATAAAAAAAATCAAAATAAACTCCATAGATCTTGAAAGGTGCAATTCAACATTACTATTTTTGGTGTCACAAGCCACTGAAAATTGGCACCAAAAAGTGATATCTATTAACTTTTTTGTAGTACAATTCATTCCCTAATGTGTCAAGTGATTGCATTGCAGGGGCAATTTTCTAGGAATGGTTTCCTTGAGCCACGTTGCCCACTTCACAGACCTAAGAAAAAAAGGTTACTTTTTGAATGTGTCAATCTTGTAAGGTGGCCTTATCCACCATTGCCATTCAATTCCTCAGAAAAAGACTTCACTCTCACTCCAATCCCCATTGTTGACCTTACCACACTCACTACTTTCTTTCATTGCTTTCTAAGCTTTTTTTTTGTCACAAACCAAAATGAACCAAACACAACAAACTCACTTCTGTTTAAGTGTTTGACATTTGTGGAATTGCTTAAATTAATAATGCTTCCTCACTGTACTTTTTCTCTATAATCTACTACATCATTGTACTATCAAAAGAGTGTGATGCTTGTGTTGCTACAACTTTGTACCAATTCCACCATTTCATTTTCCATCCTTACAATATTCTGATCACTATCATTATTAGCACCAAGTCATTGATTAGTCTAATCAATAGACTTTTTAAGTTATTATAACTTCTTCTTAATCACGGCATACAATAAAATTATTAAATAAAAATTAATTTTAAAAATAAAAAATAATTAGTTATTATAGTGATTAAATTAAATATTATTGTGGAAAGTAAAAAAATTATTAATTTTGAAATTAATTTTATTATTGATAAATAGTTTTTAAATTGGTATCTAATTAACTACCAAAGTTTTAGCTATCAATTATTTAAATTTTAAATTTAATAACAAAAATCTTTGTAGTTAATTAAATACCAATTTAGAATTTATTTATCAATAATAAAAATTAATTTAGAAACCAATAATTTTTGCAATATCTAAAATAATCTCTAATTTAATCATTTTCTGTGTCTAAAAATATTTTTATTTAATAATTTTCGTGTAGTGGACTATTTTTTATTTATTTCTTTAGTTAGAGAATTAAGAACACTCTTAAAGGAAAAACCAAAATATTACTCATAACCTTTTCACTAACAAATAGGTTAAGGCTTAAGATGTTAATGAAGGATTATCAACGTCTATTATAGCATATAGAAATAAATTTGATAATAAATTTAAAGAATCATCCTAAATAATTATCATTAAAAATAATTTTGTGTGTATAATATGGATTATTTATCAATTTGTATTGATGTTTAATTTCTAGACGAAATTTTAGTTGATATTTCCAATCAACCCGATAAGATTGTTTATGTAAAAATTGTAATGTCCTTTTCATTTTGGTAATCATTTGATTGCCAATCATCTACAGTTGTTAATTTATTTATGTTATTACTTTATCTTTATTTTCAAAAGAAAAATAAAATTTAACTTTCTTAAATTATATTAAAGAACACTCGCCTCTTTTTTAATTTTAAAATAAACACACATATTTAATATTATTAATAAAATAATATTCACATTTTTTAACATTTAAATAGATATAATCATCTTTTGTTTTAATAAATACAAATTATTTTTTCTATTTTTTTAAAGTGACACTCTCATTTCTTATTTATTTAAAAATATAAAATTGATTAAATTTTAAATAAAAATATTTTTTAAATTGAATACTTTAATTATAAAGAAACTGTCCTCATATTTTTAATAATTTTTTAATAATATTTTACAAATAATTCATTTTTTTATAAAAAAAATATATTTTTAATTATAAAGAGATGAAGAATTTTTGTTTGTTATACTATAAATGTAAGAGAGGTGAATAAATATTTAAATATTGAAGGAATATAAGTGCCATTTTATTAAAAATACAAGAAAGGTATTTGTTTATTTTAGAATGAGAGTGGATGTGAATTACTTGACATATAAAATAAGTATGCTTTCTTTTTATTTTAAAAAAAAATGTCATTCTTAATACCATGATATGGTGAATAAGATATGGCAAAAAAAGTGGTTGTCTCATTCTAAATCTTGTTTTATTAGTGATTAGGCTTTTAATTAAAGTACCAAAAGAAATAAGTTGGATGATGAAGAAGTCATATTCTTAAGTAAATTATTGAAATTGTTGAAGGTATAATTTTGAGAGGTAGTGGAAGATGCAGAAGCCATGGAATATTGAAAGGCAAAGAAAAACCCTAATGAATGATCTCCACCATGGACCAGAAAGAAAGTAGTGAGTGATGTTTAGAATCATAGCTATGGCTAAACCTAAACCTAAACCTAAGCCTATATATCCATACCTATATAGTCTACCTAAATTATTACACTTTGTGTTATTAAATTCAAGGGAACTTCTGCATTTTCTTCCCAATGATAACGATTGTTCAAGGACCAATATCATACATACATCTCAATCCTCATGCATCATATACCAATCACATGATCACAATATTTTATAGTGAAAAATTAATACCTCAATAATATTGTATACAAAAATGATAGTTTCACACAATTTAAACTAAAATATTCCTATTTTACATCCATATAATAATATATTAATACTTTTTGTGAAACTATAAAAAATATTATTAAAATAATAATATATTAAGTTTCTAAGAAAAAATATTTTTTTAATAATGTCAACTTATTACACTACAAGAAAATCATGAAATAGAAGAACTAAATTAGAGACCATTTTAGAAACTAAAAAACAAATTGGTTTCTAAATTAGTTTCTATTATTGTTAAATAGTTTCTAAATTGGTATCTAATTAACAACTAATGTTTTTGTTACTAAATTTATAATTTAAATAATTGGTAGTTAAAATCTTGGTAGCTAATTAGATACCAATTTAGAAACTATTTAACAATAATAGAAACTAATTTAGAAACCAATTTTTGTTTTAGTTTATAAAATGATCTCTAATTTAGTCACTATAATAACTTATTTTTAGTTTTTAAAATTGATTTCTATTCCATGATTTTCTTAGTGTTAATTTTATAAAATTGATGAAGTTTGTATTTATTTATATATTATGAAATATTGTAAATCTTTAACAAATATTTCTCTTAGAATTTTATATATAAATAAATCTTAATTTTTATTAAATAATTGTGTTAATATAATTGATATTTATGTATCTATAAAGTTGATGTAATGGTTAAAAATTTTATGCTCGTGAATAGGTTTCTACTTTTTCAAAAACCAAATGATAATAACTAATATAATATACATTCAATTTATACTTACTAAATAGTTGGCATTTATTTTAAATTCAGTTAAAAATGAAATTTTATATCAAATTTGTGTTCACTTAAATTTTATAATATATTAAAAGTAGTTAAAGATAGTATCTTAATCCCTTATAAAAAAAAATCATAGTTAGTGGAACTCAACATTATTTGATTTGGGTTAAGGTTAATTTAACTTAGTGTTTTAAGTAAAATGTAAAGATGGGTGTCGTTTTCAGCATAAAGGAAAGTGGATATTGAGATAGGTTGCATTTATTGCATTTGCATTGCATCATCTTCACTGTGAGAAGAGAAGCTCAGTAATAATGCATTCTTTTCTCTCTCTCTCTCTCTGCAAAAAAAATTGAAAGAATTGTGCTATGGGATATGGTGAGGTGATGGACCACCCAAAACATCAATCACAATATCAATATCACCAAACTTTGAGAGTGAGAGCACCAATAATTGAATATTCCCTCACATTCTTCTTTTTATAATCATATTTAATTTTTAATTTAAAATATATAACCATGCTTTTCACAACACAAGTAATTAAATCCTAGGGAAAGGAGATACACACTCCTTCATCTTCCAATATTTTTTTTAAATTAAATAAATAATTTAAAAAAATTAAATGTATTTCCTCAAGTAATAAATTGTTTAAAACATGTGAGACATTGATGCATTAAATTGACTTGCTAATTTTGAACTGATCTCAAACAAGTTTGTTTTTTTTTTTAAATTTGAATTTGACTTGGTATTAACGTAATGTTAGTGCATATGAGTTTATTAAGTTGATTTAGTCTTTAGGGTGTGTTTGTTAAGTTGCGTTTAAAAAAGTAAAAGTGACAAAGATAAGAGTAATTAAGCAAAGGAAGCAAATATTTTAATTCCAGAAATGAAAGGTGAGATGATGTTTGTTACAGTGGAGGCGGGTGCAGAGGATCAGAATCCTTGGCTCCAACTTTAACCTTAACGAATCTGGTCCTATATACGTTATCCAAGGTAGTTGCCTTTTGTAGTGAGACACGTTTCCCTCCAAGTAGAACATGGAACAACAAAAACAAATTGGAGAAGATTTTGCAGAGATAAATAAAAATAAAAAGTACTATTGTTAGAGGGAATGGGAATGGGAATGGGAAAGGAACTAAAAATAGTTTTAAATTGATGGTTTTAATTATGATATTTTTTGTGGAAATCCGTGGATGATTGCATGATGAAGGAATAGCCACAGGTTAAGAGTAGAAATGGGTTTTGGCATCCATAAATTTCTAACGTAATCTCAGCCTCCCATTTCATTATTTTGCGAAATTACTCTGCCTTTTTCTTTCACTGTCCACCAGTTGTTTTCTATATTGTCCCACACAAACAACAAGAACAACAAGGAGAAATAAAAGAGAGAGAGAGAATTGTGTGATTGTATTTGCAGAGGAGAGGATAATAATTGAGGTGTGGTGAAGAATTTGGTGGAGTGAGGGAGGCCCTACCACCCTCACCTTCATTATCCTCTTCATCAGAGTCTCTTTTTAATCCTCTTCTGTGTCTATCTGTCCATCAATCTTTCCCACCACCCCAGGGATTGTCCTTTGCCTTGCTTCCATTGTTTTTGTGGATCTTGTGGCTGCTCTGTGGGCTCTTTCTGCATAATTTCCAACTAGCTAGATCTATTTTATTCTAGCTACACACCAATTATATTCCCAGAAGATTTATTCACTTACCAATAAGATTTTTAGATTCTGAGATATACATATAAAAACATTTGTTGCATAGACTCATCTCCCATCTTTTTTCAATTCCATTTCTAGGCGTTGTAAAACTGCTATCAGATCTTGGTGCCCCCACCTCCATTTCTTGCTGTGTCGATGTTCCCATCTTCTGAGGACCACTGTATACAGATTCTTCATTGAATGACAGCTGTTTAGGTTGACTACACGGTTGTGTTGTTCTCTCCTCTTTATTGGAAGCCAATAAGAGAGAGAGTTAGTATTAAGCTACTGTGAGTTTATTTCCATGGTTCATTCGTGTGGTTGTCTACCTAATTTATTCTGATCTAACTTTGGCCTAGGAGGCCCACCATTGGGTTTTGGTGGGCTTTAATTGAACCAATAAAACCCTCATCTTTAAAAGGTGTTTTCTTTTGAAGGTTCCAATTTGCTTCTTGTGTTTCTTTCCAACAAGGAAGGGAGGGTGTGTCAATAATTTGTGTCAAGTAGTGAGGCCATTTTGGTTTTCTTTCCTCTTGATAGCCATTGACGTTGAACAATTTGCATTAAGGTTGTGTTATCACATATGCCAAACTCGAACTTGACCTGTGAAAGACATCTTACGTGCTAATGCTACTTTACTTTATCACCTGCATCTCCTTCTTTCTGTTTTTAAAGCCTATCCTCTCTCTCAAACCACTCCCATCATGGGCTGGTGAGGTGAGATTGATCTCCCCCTTTTTTTACAAAGACTTGTTAGTGAAGTCCATCTCTAAGCTGTTTAGGGGCCACTTTTGGCTTGGTTTTCCTTGTCCAATTCCCACAAGAATGTCTCTAGTGAAGAAGACTCTTACTTCCAAGGTGGAGAGTGTTGAAGACTCCCAAAACATGTCAGTGTTGGACTTGCCAGACCTGGTGTTAGAATGCATTCTTGAAAAGCTCCCTCCAGCTCCACTTTGTCAAATGGCTAGCGTTTGCCGGTCCTTGAGGGAGAGGTGTGTGAGTGATCACCTCTGGGAGAGGCACATGAAACAGAAATGGGGTAGAGTTATTGGTGAAGCTGCTTATAGGGAGTGGAAATGGCATGTTGCTTCTAAAGGGAATGTTGGAACTCTTAGACATGGCAAGCAAAGGAGCTTGATGAGTCTTGTGTCCCTTCATTGGCCCTTTTCATGGATGAGAACCAAGGTGGATACAAATAATACTGGCAAGCAGTCAAGTTATTTGCCTCCTGATTCATTCATGACATGGTATCTTGCTCTTGAGACTGGCAACTTCTGGTTTCCTGCTCAGGTCTATAACCGTGAGGTATCTACGATTGTGAACCCTTTGTGCCTTTTCCTATTGAAAACTTGTATTCTCTCATGCTACCCTCAACAGTGAATCAAGTTCTTTTTTTATGTTAACTGGAATAGAAAATTATTGTGTTTTCTCAGAACTTACATTTTTTCCTTTTTACCAGCAGAATGGCCATGTCGGATTTATGTTATCTTGCTATGATGCTGAACTTAGCTATGATCCTCAAACTGACACCTTCCAAGCCAGGTAATTGGACATGATTCTTGGTGGTTCTAAGTTTTGAAGAGTTTCTACAAGGAAAATAAAGGATTAAAAAGGGAAGAAAAAGAGGATAGATCTAGTGGCCTAATTATTGATTAATTATCCATTACAGGTATCCACCACATGGAAGAAGGGCAATTGCAGTAGAACATGGCATTCCATGGGAAAGGCTAAGAGCACCACCTGTTGATACTTCTCCACATGATCTTCATGTCTCCGATTGTCTACATGATTTGCATCCGGGCGATCACGTAGAGATTCAATGGAGAAGAAACAAAGAATTTCCTTATGGTTTGCTCCATTACTCAACATGTTCTTCTACTTTTACTGTTATTATAGTCTTTAGATTGTCAACGGCTAGGTGCCATATCAGCCAAAGAGCTATTTAAGCAAACACTAAACCAGAATGACCATGGACAGAAAAATCATAACTTGGATGAATACAAACTGTGGGGCGGGGGAATCCAATGTTGAATCCTTCATAAGAATTATTGACTAATTTTAATTATGGATTATCCTTTACATTTAGTTACCCTTTCTTCGAATAGTAGCGTGATGAAATGCACCTTTATGGCAGGTTGGTGGTATGGTGTTGTAGGCCACTTGGAGTTATGCGATGGGAACGAAAGTTACTGCCGTTGTCATAGTGGTGGTGAGTTAATGAATTTTCCTTTTGAACGAATGTGTTTCATCATTCGTTATAATTTCTTTGCTGTAGATTTTACGTTTTACATTCACTTAATAAATGTTCTGTTCCTCCCTTCAAGTTCAACTATTTTCTGAGTAAAATTGAGTAGTGGATAAAAAATAAGGAGGATATGATTTAGGGACTGATTGAAAGGATGATGTAGAATTTAGAAGAATTGTGTTTTCTTCGATTCAACTAAACAATGTTTAAATATGCAAAAATGGAGAGAGATAAAGGTAACCCCTGCAGAATTTTGAAGAAAAAGGAATTAAGTGAAGGCTGAAGTATATTGGTTTATGGATTAAATATTTTGAAGTTTTGCTATTTACCATTATTGTGTTTCATTGTGGAGATTAAATGGTGAAAGAAAAATGGCATAAATGTAGAGATCAGTTTGGCAGACCATACCACAATTTGGGCTAGGTTCCTTTCCTGATAATATATCAAAATTTGGACCACCAGCTACGATATATGATTGGTCCCCTAGACATATCATGGTCCTCATGTCATAATTCCACCAACACATTGATAACTTATGTCTCAGTGGATACATTCATGGCCAACTATGTTAAAATAAGCAAAATTAAATTAGTTTCTCTTGTAGGTTTTGTTTTCCTTTTATGTAATGTGGGGATACCACAGTCACTATAAGTTTCAAAACTTAACTTCCATTATTTGATACGACCAGAATAATCCACAGCCTCTACTTAGCTACCCGATTTGATGATTCATTTAACACTTCCTTAACCATAAATAACAATAGCAACAGAGAATAATAATGCAAAACACTAATCTGTGCCTCGGTGTATATAAATCAAGTGTGTAATGTATAGCTTCCTGGCCATGATTACACATGACTTTTAGCTGTTATCTTTCTGTTCTGACAGGAAACTTTTTTGTGATAAACTCTGTTGTCATATTCTTTCATCACTTTATGTAAGCATGATGACAGATTTTACACATGTTCCTGTCTGTTTTTATTATGGGGTTTTGGGGTGGACTATGTGATGCTGTGGACCACACAGTCATACCATCAAAAGCTTTTCTCCACGAATATTGAAAAATTATAAATTCGGCCAAAATGAAAACTGCACATGCCAATTTTTTGAGTCATGGAATAAGGCTTTGTATATTTACATTTCTTTTCTTAGGATTCAAATATGGTTTATTTGACACTGCATTGTGTGTTGGTTGCAGACATGGTGGTGCTAGAGTTCAATCAATACACTCCTGACTCGCGTTGGAGGAAAACAACTATCAGTAGAAAAGATCATAGAGAAGAAGGAAATGAAGCAGATGGCTTTTATGGGGGAATCAGAAAGCTTAAGAGTGAGGCTGAGATTTCCCTTTGGAAAAGCATTTGGCCTTCTGAAATCTTGGATTAATCAGATTAGTTTTCCACATAGCATTATGTCAAGACTAGTATTCTTATTAAGCATTGGCAGGGCAGGTTCTTCTGCATTAGAGAAAATGGAGTATAGGATTCTCATTCAGCCAAATGAGTGTTTGAGTCTATCCTATCCTATTTACTTCTCTCCTTTTTATTAATACATTTTTTTCATGGTTAAGTTTAGCCTGTGATTTCAATCAATGTAAATTACTCATTTATGCACTAATGCTGTAGAATATTCTTTCACAATATATAGAAGATTAAAACCTATCTGAATTTCTCAAATTAGTAAGCGCTGAAATCAGATAGCAATATGCCTAAACACACGCTAATTGGCTTTTCTTTTGGCTATAATTTATGATTGAGATGTCTAGCTTCATTGAGATGGAGCTGGATCCAATCTCCATTCAGAGTTTTCATTTCCCAAAACTATGAATGTACATTCAAGATTCCTTAGATTGAAGAAGAAAAAAGGGCTATAAAGGGAGTAAAAAGATTGCTATGTATGCAAATTCACGTGGGAAAAATTCTGGACAAAAATAGATATAAATAAACAATTCTAAATAGCATTGCTACCATAGGATTTTACTTAGTAATAAATGGTGAAGTAGAGACAACATCACATAACAAAGCTATTACACAAAGAGAACGAAGTTTAAACTTTAATTTTCCTCATTCATTTCAGCTAACTTCTATGTTCTACTGAGACGTTGTATGATTCAATCACTTCACTTTTCGTCCTCATAACCCAAGCAGAGAAAAAATCTTGGATTTTGGTTTCTCCCGTGCTTCCATTTTGTCTTCTAACTTGTTATGAGCATTGGCTTTTCCCTTGTTACGAGTCCGAAACAAAAACTTCTTTATGTATTCCCTCTTCTTATTCCTTGTCCAAAACCCACCTCTTTTCCCCTCATCTTTCTTTGTTTCCGTAGCAAGTTTTGAAATTGATGCCTTCTCCAAGGTGGTATCTTTTCTAGCTAGTCTCATCTGTCTTGCAAACACTAACCCTTTGGACTCAGATAGCACATTTATTCTTCCTGATACTTCCTTCCATGGGCTTTTCTCAAGCTCACATACTAGTTGAGCTGTGTCACTACAATGTGGCTCAAGTTGACATGACTTTGTTACTCCCACATATTTGTTAAACTTGTGGCTGAAACTTCTGAATGGAGAAAGTGATCTACTCCTCCTGAAAACGTGTCTTGCATTTGGTTTCCTTCTCTTTTCTCCTCTCACCTTCTCCAAAGCCACCATGAAAGGATCAAAGTCATCGTTCCACAAACTATGCGGTGAAAACCGAAGTCTAAACACCGATCCCGGGGACCTTGATGACGCCAGTTTTGATCTGTGAATGCTACTAACTCCAATTTTATGAAGCCTTGGAGGAAGTTTGAGAGGTGGCATCAGTGGCAAGACTTTACCATCACAGAAGAGCTCATCAGCAAATGCCATAGTCTGCAATGAATCACCAAAAGGGTTCTCATAATCCTTTGGATCTGTCTCAGAGTCCAAGTCACCGACACTAGCATTGAACCTGCAACTGGTTTCAAATTCAAACTCATCCACAGTGGAGTTTGCATCCTCATATGCTGTTTCCCTTGGTGTTGTGGGGCCTGTTTGAGAATCAAAGGGTGTTCTCAGTTTGAGCCTGCTAGTAGGACTAGTTGGTGCACTGTAGAAACACGTCTCTGGGCTGAAACTACATGCACTCATGTAGCAGAACTCGTTAGAAAAAGAGATGTCCGTCATGTTTGAGACACAACACAAACCTTGAGAGACTTATAAGGAAATGACACAAGGTGTGTGTT
>Ga0123342_1002981_pt1 | contig 27715 bp, 9 predicted proteins | sample Turbeawhitnodule_FD_89960 | JGI IMG/M metagenome (GOLD analysis project Ga0123342, IMG submission 89960) | Root nodule microbial communities of legume samples collected from Mexico - Turtle bean Mexico white nodule | ecosystem: Host-associated > Plants > Roots > Nodule | place: Mexico: Nepantla... | reverse complement strand
CTTTTTTTATATATATATATATATATATATATATATATATATATATATATATATATATATATATATATAAAAGTCAGAACATCATCAACTTAATTTACTTGATTTTGATTAGAATATTATTTGCTTAACAGAGGTTAACTTATCATTAATTTGACATATTCTTTTAATTGATGTTAAAAGACAATTTTTTTTTTCATGTTAGAGTCAATAATGTTTATTTTATTATCGTCATAATTAATTTTTTTCCAATATAAACTAGTATTATTTCTCAACGAACATTAGTTAAAAAAAAGTTGTTAACAATAATTGTGATTTTGGACAATATCAAACATTATTTTTTTAGTTAACATCAATATATATATATATATATATATATATATATATTATGTTATTTTCAATTAAAGTTAGTCAAGATGGTTTTCGACCAATGTTGATAAAAATATAAGTTATGGTTATTTTTTATGAATTTTAATAAGAGTTTTCTTGACCAACATTGTAGAGCTATTTTTTACAAATGTCAGCTATGATTTTTTTATTGAGACAAATGAAACTATTTTTTGGTTAATGTAAGTTAGAGTTTTTTAATTGAGGTGGATATGAATTATTTTCTAGTTGACATTATTGAAATTATTTATCTATTGATGTAGACTAAGATTTTTAATTAGTTGATGTTTAATATTGGTTAAAAATAAGACATCCCCAATTCGATTAAAGTTGAAATAACACTGACTTGACATATATTTTTCGATTAATGTTAACGATATTCGTTTTAAAATTAAAGAAGATCGTATTTATTTTTCGATCAGCATTATCAAAATTAGTTATTAATTTTTTTTGTCAATTTCAACAACTTTTTTCAATTACATTCAAATACAATTTTTTCAATTGATGCCAATTGAAATTATTTTCAATTGATTCCAATTGAAATTATTTTCAATTGATACCAATAAGAGTTATTTTTTTAGCCAATGTCATCTAAAGTTATTTTTCGCTAGCTTGATCTAGATTATTTCGTGACTGATATTCATTTGGATTTTCTACTAATATTGACATAAATGTTTTTAACTAATATTAGCCAATTATTTTTATTGATTTGACAATGAAATTATTTTTCGCCTTAGGTAGGTTATGATTTTTGGTCAACATTGATAATTTTCATGTTATTGGAATTGTTTTTTATTAAAGAAAACCAATATTATTTCTGGGTAAACATTAATCAGAATTTTTTTCAATCAATTTTGATAGAACTACTTTTTAACAAATATTAACAAGTTTTTTTCTAGTTGACATATTTTGTGATTATTTTTTAGTTTATGTTGTAGAGATTATATTTTTAATTATCAACGTCAACCACGTCACCACTTTTTTTTTATCTAATTTGGTTAGAATTTTTTAACCTAACATTAAGAAACTTTCGGTCATTCTTAACTAGGATTATTTTGGTAAATTTTAGTTCGGAGTATTCTTTAATCAAAATAAATCAAAATATGGTCAAAAAAGCTTGAAGAAAAATAAGTTGATCAGTGTTAGATCAAATAAAAATAACACCAAAACCTTTCTTAATAATAGATAAAAAGATCTTGTAGACTTTTATAAAAAAATAAGTTCAAAATTGAAAGACATCATTAACTGACATTTTTAAGTTATTATATATATATATATATATATATATATATTGTTCAATGTTAAAATAATTTATTATATTTTGTGGTAATTAAAATAAAAATTTAAAATTTAATAAATTTGAATTGTTTTAGTAAGACTTTTGTGCTTATCCTACTTAAAACAATATTCATGTACTATAAATGAATTTGTATTTGATTTCATATCGCGTAGCTGTTGAACTAGCCGTTGTACGTTATTTACGAATAATAACTTATAAAAATGTTCTACTTACGTTTTAAGAATTAATATATTTTTATATTATGGTCAAGAAAAACAATTTCAAAAGCTAAAACATAAGTCTTTTTTACCATTTTTTTAATCATACAATAATTAAATCATCTATCTATTAATAGATATCTATATCTGAAAACAGTTCTCACGAAATTTGAGAACAATTATATAATCGTCATGCAAATATTTTATCATAAATAATAAAAGGTATTAGAATGAATTAATTGATACAATAATAGTAATAATAATAATAATTCACACAACTATAAAATACAATACAAGAATGTGATAATTATATAATAATATAACAATTCCAATTAAAACATGCTGACCTACTGGTCAATAATATACGTGCCACTCCTCTTAAAACTTATTTACAAGTTAATTGCTTATTTTAGACAATAATTTCTGTTATAGTGTTTAAACAAAACAATGAGAAAATAAGTATACAAAAAAAAATTCAAAATAAGCATAATTAAGTTTCTATTTAAAAATTAATCTTATTTTTATTTCAAGAAATTAAAAAGTTTTAAAATATGTCACATAGTGTGCTAATTTTTTTAATTATGGCAGTTATAAAATAGTAAAAGAAAATTCCATATGTTTCTAAAGATTTTTTCAACCTTTAACAATGTTGTAGTATTTATGAGACTGAGAAATACATAAGAGATGACACAAAATCTAATAAATTTTATTTTGTACTTAAAATATAAAGATAGAATACAAAGGATAACAAAAGAAAATTGACTAAATTGGTGTCAACTCCTCTTCTCCACTACTTTGTACATGAATTAAAATAGCTAATATAATTTTTATATACATTAATTATTTTTTACCGATAAAAAATGTTATAATTTAGTTTAGTCTTATCGCTAAAAAGATGTGAATCTGCAAACTCTATCATTTAAATCAAACTAACTCAATTAAACAAGTTTTACATTCATTTCACTGTTATCACTTTACTAATAGTACTCCCCACTACAATTTTTTTTCTTTATATGATTATTGTTATTGTGATCTTGATAAAGTGTTCACCACCAACATAGCAACTAATATCTGGTTCTTGTCCTTGTTACTACAATCTTCTATGTTGTTGATCGCACAAATACCTCTTCTCGAACCACCATTTCCAAAAACTTGTACTTCAAAGATTCTTGAAGCATGAAACTGAGGTAGTTAATTGAAATTTCAAAATCACTAATAAGAAAAAGAAGTGTCTCACTTATCCTAATATTTTCTTCCCTCCTCCATTTCTTTCTTTTTCTTTGTTGCTAGAAAATCATCAGATTCTTAACTATTTTTTTTATAAAAAAAATTTATGTTAGGTATTACTATGTAATTTGACATCTCAGTTAGGTTGACACCTCAAGTAACAACAATCATCTGCCATCACATAAAAAAATATTATTAAAAAAAAATACAAAAATATGGAGGACTAGACCAAAACTCATATGTTAACAAAAACGATATATAGGTAAACTATACCTATTCATAAAGAATTATAAAAATAGACTAGATGGAAACATGTTATACCAATGAAATGATTATTTATAAATAAATAATAAATTAGTCAACTTATTAGCACACGCATTCCCTTCACGAAAAATATAAGAAACCCTAAACCTGATTTTCCCACTTAACGTACACTTAAAACTAACTTTTTATGATATTGAAATTGATTTAAGATAATATCTCTTAGAAAACCCCTTCCAAATGTGACTAGTGTCAAACATATTTTATGATCACAATATATTTGGATAAAATATTTTTGTAAAATTTCTATAATTTATTCATCGAAAATGTTATTTAACAACTGAACAGTACAATGTCTCACTATATAACTATGACATATTATTATAGATTATTGACTTATAAAAAATAATTTTTTTATTCAACGAACATAATTTAATTTTAAAAGATTGAAAATCGCGAAGTAAGATTCTCATTTCAGTAAAAAATTAATTTTTCTGTTTACGTCAGTAGTTATATAATGACATATTATATTTTTTTTATCAGCAAATAATAAATAAAATAAAAAGAGATACTTCAAGCGTGTCTCAACCCTTATACAAAACCCCAAATTACATGATCCTAAAACCCTACCAACTAAGGATCCGACAAACATTGTACTACATATCAAGGTAAAAAACCAAACCAAACCAAGATATAGAAACCCACCAGATACAGTTGTCTCACCCCACCAAAGCGGTCACACCCTCAAATAAAGACATACATCCAACAACAAAACAAGATCATTGTCATCAAGCTGAAGGACCTTACCAAGATACAAACTCAAATGACGTATTATATAACAACCTATTTTACTATGAACTTATCGAGAGTCTTTTATTTATATATATATATATATATAAATAAATAGTTATTAGGGGTATATAATTTTGAAAGAGAAAGAGGTAAAGAAATGGAATTTGTTTTGACAGGAAAAGAGAGTTTGTTGGTGATGATGAGGAATAAGGACAGTAGAAGTGAGTAAGTAGTCACTAGCTAGGACATGCAAATTTAAGAGTGGATTCTCCACAAAATCCATAGTGGACTTTACCCACGCTCAACTCAACTCCTCAATCTATTGCCTTCATGGCCCTACACATTCATTTTCCCAAATCTTATTCTAACTACTTTTACATTGTTTTCATACCCACGTTTCGATTTTATCATTCCCACACACATCTAATAAAGTCACGCCTTTCTTCCTGGTGCATTCCAAGTACTTCTCCTTTTCATCCATGCTAATTGCCACTCCCTTGCTTTTTTTCATTATAATACCAATCTCAATAACACATTTTTTCACTTCTTTTTGTCCTCAATGTTAACCTTTTTGCATTCTTTATCTTTCCAACTAATACTTTCACATTTTTCATAAAATTCTTCATTGCATAACTTACTTATTATATCACAACATATTTTTTAACTATGACAATAAAAAAAAATGTAAGATATCAACAAAAGTGTCATTTGAGAAATCATTAACGTATTTCATTTCTTTTGCTGGGATAAATATTTTAAAAAAAGAAACTAAGACTCTAGGTAGGTATCAGCAAATCAAACAACACGAGTAAATTAAAATTTGTACATGATTAAAATCCTTATGATTTATCTTTTTTATATTGTTATTTAATTAGAAATAATCTAATATTCTTTGATTTTTAACATGTCTAAGAATCTCATCATTTAGGAGTCAAGGTTAAGAACAATTCAAATACACATTTTTCACTTAACTCTTTGAAACATTTTGTAAGAACAAAACTGCAATGAAGCTCCGAACTTCAAAACAGATAATACCTCGAATGTGGTATTAACCCTAGTAATATCATCTTAAGGGACTAGAGGTCGGAACAATATATAAATTATTTATTAATAGTTTTATCTGATATGTCCAATAGTCTCACGTCGTTTAGGAATTAAGGTCAATTGTAATTCAAATACACATTCCTCACTAAATCCTTCAAGACGTCTTTTAAAAATAAAATTATGATAAAGCTCCGAACTTCAAAACAAACAATATATTGAATGTGATATTAATCTTAACAATACTATCTTAACGAACTTGAGGTCGAGACCATTTGTAAATTATTTATTAATAACCTTATCCTATTTTATTAAACCCTAAATGATAACTTATACACTAATTATTTTATGTAGATGAATAAGAAGTCCAATATATAGGATAGTATATATATAGTTCACCCCACTATCTAGACTCACTATGGACAAGAGGAAGGCATGGTGGGTGGTATTATCAAAGGTTGGCTTGACCACCCTCAACCTCAACACAAGCAACAATGGATAAGTGAATGAATGGGTAGTTTGTTAATTGTATTAAAAGGTGGAATATGATTAATGGAGATGCATACATGTATATATATATAGGTCCCCACCACATTAAAATTTCCTTTGGATTGAAACAAGTTCTAACAACTGTGTTCCAAGTGTCACTTTTGGTGCCCACGTGTACATGTCGCCCCAATATCACCACAACACCCCAACTTTACGCGCGTGCTATGCTTATTTCCCTAAATTCCTACTTCCATTTCTTCTTCTCCAAAATGCCAAAACCTCATTCACCAACAATGGACCCCACCACAAACCATGCACCAACATGGTACGCCAATGGTACCACCATCCCACGGAACCTCACTCTCTTCTTCCTTCATACTCCACAAATATTATAAATATCCTTAATTCTTACTATTCTTATAAATTCAATTCTAAGCCACAACTTTCATATTTACTAAAAGTAGTGGATAAGATAAGTGATTCTTGAGTTTTCAAATACAAACTCTTATATTTAATGTATTATTGGAATAGAAAACTTCATCTTTTATGCATATTTTTTCATCATATACATTTAAGAGATAATCATGGTTAAGATACATCGTAAACATAAACATCTATCTCAATATTGTGGAGGATTATGCTTAATAGGTTACCTATCAAAGATCAATTAGCCACGAGAGATACTAATGTAGACAATAGTTTGTATCCTTTCTGTGTACAAGGTGGCAAAAAGGTCAAACACTTATTTTTTACATGCACCTTTGCTAGGGAAGTGTGGGACATATGTAGTAAATGAGTTGGTATTAGTAATATTATGCATTCACAAGCAAAACAACATCTCAACTAATCTAGTTTAGTGGATATGAGTTCTAAACATAATAAGATCTGGAAAAGTATGTGGATGACCATCATCTGAGTCATATGGAACCATAGGTATGGTATAATTATTTTTAACGATGAAGTGACAAGATTGTATCGAGGTATCCATAGTTGCAGAACTTAGGTGTTATGGTCGGATAATTAATAAATATCCTAAAGCCAAATTTTCCTACTTAGATTTGTGTCCTTTGATATGTCTCAAATCCTTGTAGATCCACAAATGGCTAGGAAGGGGAATTTATTAGTTAGGAAAATCAAGCAACCTTACTTTGCACAATGAAGTCATGTTTGTTGTTGAATACCACCATATTTGGTTTTCTATTGCATTACTGTTTTAGACTAATTACGCATGACATTACAAGAAAATCATTAAATAAAAACCAATTTTAGAGATAAAAAATAATTAGTTGCTATATTGACAAAATTATATACTATTTTAGAAACTAAAAAAAGTATTGATATCTAAAGTAGTTTCTACTATTAATAAAATTTATAAACTACTTTTTAAATTGGTATCTAATTAGCTACCAAGGTTTTAACTACCAATTAATTACCAATGATATAATAGGGCAAAGGAAAATGTATGAAGACAAAAAATTAAGAACGACATCAACTTTTGCCAAATAAATCACACAAGAAAATCACAAGTACATAATCCATAAGTGCATCTACTTAGGACAACTAATTCTTAATGGTTCCTATATGGGTGAAATGAATTTGTTATCATATTAGAAGACAACTTTTTGTATGAGGAATTGCAAGTGGTTCCGGTTGGGAATGCATTTGTATCCTAGGAGGTCTAGTATGTTACAATCTTTTGTAAATCAGGGTCCAACTTCAAGAATGGATTTTTTTTTACATGAATATATGTGTGAAAATTATATTGGAACCCCACTCGTGTAGGGGTCTACTGTGCTGTTCATCTTTTTTTTTGGGGTTTGGAAGCCTTAAACTATAAGGGTTGGGACATCCCTGAAATGTCCCTCTTAATTTATTTTATTCTTTACTGATAATATATATATGTGTGTGTGTGTGTGTGTGTGGAAATGATGAAATATGTAGGGAGAGAAGATGACTAAAATTGAGAAATGGAGGTGGAGATTAGGTATGGAAAAAGAAGGACTGTGGAAGAAAATTTTAGAATCTAAGTATGGGAGTTCGAGAACATTAAACAATAGCGAGAATGGGAAGAAGGAATCGAGATGGTGGAGGGATTTGAGAAGAATAAGAAGTGAAGCAAAACAAGGAAAATGGTTTCAAAATAATATTGAGTGGATAATAGGTAATGTAAACAAAATCTATTTTTGGCATGATAGGTGGGTGGGGGAGGTGATGTTGGCTGAAAGTTAACCTAGACTCTATATTAATCGAGTAAATAGAGAAACAACAATGAGAGAGGTAAACGAGTGGAATAATGTCACATGAGTTTGGAATTTGGAATGGAAAAGGGAATGATTTGATTGAGAAGTGGATAAATTAAATAATATGATAAATAATATTACTTCTAAATAGTTAAATAGAAATAAAAGTGATGAGTGGAAGCGAAAGAATTCAAAATATAATTTTTACACACTGCGTGCAACAAATAGAATTTTGCAAGAATCTACTACAGGGAGAAATGGGAGGTTTTCATAAAGCTTTGGAGAATTAAAGTGTTACCATGATACAACCCAACTCGAAAAATAGATGACCAAGGACACGACATAAATTTCACAACTAGGTCAGTTATTTCAGCATACAAGACCAGACCCCACCAAGCCTCAACAGAAAACGAACCAAACATGGACCAAAATATCAACTTTTCTTCCTTCTAGTACCATCTGCTCATCGTTTTACATGGTCAGTTATGATAGAATGAATACTTAGTAGGGATAAGTTAGAGAGAAAAGGGATCTTAGTGGAAAATAGATATGTCCACTGTGTAAAGTAGAAGAATAAAGTGTTAATAATTTGTTCTTCATGTGTAATGTTGCATGAGAGGTATGAAATATGTGTAATAGGTGGATAGGAATCAGTAACACGTAACATTGTAAAGCTAAACAACATTTCATTCAATTCTGTATAGACGACCTAAACAATAGACAAAATTTGACATGGAGAGGTATATGGATGAGAGTGATTTAGGTGATGTAGAATCATAAAAATAATATAAATTTTAGAAATGGTGTGGTGGATCCGAGTGAGATCTTTATAGTGACACAACTAAAATGTTGGATTGGATAACCAATATGTACCCTAAAGCAATTTTTTCTCTTTCTGATTAGTGCCTATGCCCAATTATTTGTTTAAAAACACTTTGAAGATTTGGAGATAAGCACTAAGCTACATCAAAATTTTAAGGACAATTGTAAATAGTGCACCACTTACTTCAATAACAACCTAGGAGGTAACCAAAGGTAGAGAATGAGCTAGTATGTATAGGACCATTTTGTACAGGAAATTGGCAGATGGTTACAAGACACATGATGGAAGGAAGAGTTCGAATAGTTATTCACAAATCATAAACAAAGTCAGTCTAGACCAATATAGTCCATTGCAAAAGTGGATGAAAGGAATTACTTGTAGACCAAAACATATACAATAGTTGGAGACAATGAGGCATACAACAATGAGGGATAATGATAGATATGGGATAATGATAGATATGGGCATAACAACTGCAAAATAGCAAGAGAGGAACTTGTGGTGTAATATTGACACTTATGCACACCTATGAAGTTGAAGCCTACGTACTTTTACTCAAAAATCTCCAACATAACATTAGATGAACATTATCTACTAAGTTATTATCATTTCATTTGTTGCAATGAGGTATTTGTAACTAGTTTGTCAAAGGAGGGATTTGATGCCCCGAGTGAAGAGGAGTTGGATAAAGGTATAGAAATAACTCTTATTTGAAGTAGGAATCTTTATGTACACGGATGTAGACATCCCTTATAAAGGTCACAATTTATTTAGTTCATTCTTTGTTGATAAAAAAAAATATTTTTTTTTTCGGTCAAACTAAATGCAGATGCAAGTTAATCCCTTTTAAATGTAATATCGATTTTTATCCTTAAAAAAATATCTCTTACACTCTTCATTCTCTTTATAAATAATATTAGTTTGCAAGTAAAAAATATTTTGAATTTTAAACAAATGTGATTAAATTAAAGATCACCAACTGAGAAATACAATATTGAGTAAGAGTTAAATAAAATGAGTCGTTAAATAAAATTGTTTTTAACATCATGCATTTTTATTTTAAACTTTTGTTCTTATGTTTGAGACTCCAATTTTTAATATTTCAAACTTCTCACATCTTTATCCTCATTTAAATTACAATATGTCGAGTGGTCATAAAAATATTTAAAAAAAACTTCTTAAAATTACTACCTAATTTTGTTGGAATCACACTCAAAATATTGTGATCCAAAGCCTTTTAGGGTACTAAATTGTTGGTTAGATAAAAAAGAAATAAAAATAATTATAGAAAACGAACACTCGGTCGGAGAAACCTGAAATAACTAGAAAGAATCACATCTCTTAAAATAAAAGTTGAAAAGTGATCTAAAAATAAGTCTAAAAGTATGGAATTAGAATAAATTTTGTAAAATACCAAAAACCATAAAAGTAGTGAAGGATATGAATGAATTAAAGAAAAAAAAAGGAAGGTACAGTAAATTTGGAAAAATAACCATATATAATTAATCTTTATTAAAAAAAAAGCTAATATTTACATGACTGAAAGAGGGGAATTGCATTTATAATTTTTTTTTCATGTGGTGCATAATCAGAAAAGGTAGAAAAATATAATGCAAGAAATTAAAGTACAATAAAGTGAGTTGAAACTAAGTAGCTCATAAAACTTTTTTAAGGACACATTTATGGAAGATGGAATGAAATTTGTCACAAATAAGAAGGAAAATAAAAAAAAAAAGTTTCTTACCTCAAAATTTGAGAAAAGAAGAAGTTAGAGAACATATTTAAGAATGTGATAATAACAAAAGTCTTGTACCGTATTTTAATTTTATTAACATCTTTTAGGATCTTCACAAAGATAATTTTTTGGAGTTATAAGAGAAATTTTATGAGCATGGAACATCTCGAAAAGGGGTATCCCTCATTTATTATAACTCTAATACAAAAGGTCCACGATCCCATAGTTATAAGAAAATTCATACAACTTACAAAGAGGTTAATTCTTTTAACCACATATTATTAGTGTTTTGAAATTGAAAATATAATATGGGGGATTTGATGGATTGAAAATTATATATATATATATATAATTAATTAATTAATTACTATGTTAAATAAATTATCTATTATTTTAAAAACTAAAATAATTATTAAAATCTAAAATAATATTTATAATTAATAAATAGTTTCTAATTTGTTATCTAGTTGGTTACCAAGTCAACTAATTAGTTTATAAAATTGATATCTAATTAGATATCAATCTAAAAATATTTATTAATAATAAAATTTATTTTAGATACTAATAACTATTTTAATTTCAAAAATAGTATTTAATTTAATTAATATAATAATTAATTATTTTTTATTTATTAAAATTAATTTTTATTTGATAATTTCTTGTAATGAATATGTAATAGAAATAAAAGCATATTATTATATTACCTTTATATGTGCATATACTTTAACATATTAAAATTAAAATGAAAATAATATAATATAATATTTATAATTTTTGACTTACAATATTAGTCTTATAAATTTATGGTACCTATTTCTTTAGGGACATTAGGTTCAATAAACAAATAAGTTACATAGGCACACAAACAAGTACTATCGTATCTTGCTCAAACTAATCATACTATGGTCAATTCACAAATGAAAGATATAAATTCACCTTATCCAATGCTAAGGATACATGCTACGAAAGTCTAATCGTATTTCATGAATGAACTTGGAGTTAGTTTGAATAATAAAGAAAAAAAAATTAACTAATCTTTTTATATATCAATTATAAATTCATTCATTAAATTTAATCAGGGTGAAGAATAAATCTTCAAATATTTTTCTTACCCTTTTTAAAATAAATAGATTTTTTTTAAAAGTTGCAATATAATTTAATTATGAAATCCTATTTAAATGCTCAATATAGTGCTAATAAAAATATCAACACGATACATAGTACAAATAAATTTTATATCAGTTTATCTAATTTAAACTCTACTTCGAATCTATTGAAATTTTTATTTTTCATTGTTTTATTTCTCTCAAATAACTTAATTCTAATCAAGTTAAATTTGGGAGATAACAATTTAAGTTCATCTAACCCAAACCAACTCAAAATTGTTCCAACAAATTTGAGTATTAATTTCTTCTAAACCAAATTAGGTCTAATCCATTTATCCAACCCTAAAAGAGACTTTGTTATTTTCAAGATAACACGTATTTGAAACAAATTTTTCTATATCCATAGGTTACCCAATCAATAAATACGATCAAGATAAAGGGGAAGTTTTAGAAAGTGTAAAACATAGCTTAGTATGACTTGAGGTCAACCTCATTTTGAAAGATGTTAAGAACCCCTTATTGGATTAAGGCCATTAAGTCCTTTTTAGGGTCCATCCCTAAAAACATAACACATGTAATGAAATAATAAAAGGACAAAATAACGATATTATTATCTGAATTAATATTTTATATATATATATATATATATATATATATATATATATATATATATATATATATATATATATATATATATATATATAGTTGTGGAGCAAAAGGGTGAGGTCCATATGCTGAATTTGAAGACTACATTAGTGTCACATAATATGACATGTTGTCGGTAAAGTATATTAAACTATTTGTATTATTAGAGACGTGTATGTAAGCATATCCAATAGTACAAGCATTAGCAATAATAATATTATTACTAACACTCATTTTTTTTAAATATTATGTTAAAATCATGAAAATTAGGCCTCTTTGTTTCTAATATTTAAAAATAAATAATAATCTTAATTAGAAAAAAAAAAGTAGCCGTAATGTTCTTGAAAAATAATAATATTAAATATAGAAAGAAAGAAAAAGTCAAACCATATATTTGGAAAGAAAAATAAAATTATAGAGTACTTTTATTATATAAACCCATAAAGTTGTTGTTGCAACTATCACTTAAGAAACCAAATTAAATATTTTTCGATTAATGTATGGAAAGTATAGAAATATTTAATTTTTAAATGGTAGAGAATTATTTAATAGTTTTTGTGATGACCCTTATACACACACAAAATCGAATTTTCATTCACGATGAGGTAGCTATAAAAGCAAGTGCTGCCCACTATTGCCACACCCTGCAACTCCAAAACCACATTGCACTTTTCATCCATTTCTGAAATCACTTTTGTGTTGATTTTTCTTCTTCTTCCAAACATGGGTGAAGCTCCAGAAGTGTTCTACATTAATGGGTTCTCAAAGTTTGGGCACGAAACCCAACAACAAAACCATGTCAACGATCAGAACCATGACTCCTCTTGGTACGAGGAAATCATCGATGATGATCTCAAATGGTCTTTTAAACTCAACAGGTTCGTCATTGCTTCAATGGTCTAAGAGTTCAAACAAAATCTTTCTATCATTATGTTTCTTATCTTGCTTGATAAATATAGTTTTTGCTTTGTTTCATAATCTTAACTCTTTTCTTTTCTTTTCTTGTTTCAACAGTGTGCTCCATAAAGCGATTAGTGAGTACCAGGACATAGCTCTCTTGGATACAAAACGTTTTGGAAAGGTTTGCAAGCTCTTCTTCATCTTCTTCTTCTACTTCTCATAAACCAGAACAAAATGAAACAAAATTGAGATTAATTATGAATTCTTTTTTCTATTAATGGTTGTAGCAGTATCAAGAAGAAGAAAAAAGGAGGGAAAAGTTTTAAACAATATCGAGAAATCTAATTTGGGTTTAAGAGCTAGTTTGACGTCATATTAATGTGTCTTACTTATCTATAATTTCATAGTTTATAATGTTTTAACTAAAAAAAAATGTGCTGGTTTAAACTTGTGATGATGAATATTGATGTTGCATACAGGCTTTGGTGCTTGATGGAAAGATGCAGAGTGCTGAAACGGACGAGTTTATTTATCATGAATGCTTGATTCACCCTCCTCTTTTGTGCCACCCTAAGTAAGAACACATGTTCCATTGTTGAATCATGTTAGAGTTCATGAATTCATTATGGTGCATGGATTTTTTTATTTTTTTTTTTATTTTTTTTTAACTTTAAATGGATTTTTCAATTGTTTAAGTTCTCAAAAACTGTTAAGAATGATGGCTTCTGTATACTATATTATGACATCAATTACAAAAGTAACTTTTTATTGAAAATGTTCTAAGTTTGAAATATTAAATATGACATGATGATCTTGCGAACCCTTTTTTTTGGTGAAATCAGAATACTATATTAATCGTGTTTTATAAACTAATTATAAATTTAGTATTTATTTCTAATGTATCCAATATTAAATTAAATATTACATAAAGTTCACGCATAGTTTTATCTTTTTTTCCATACAAAGTAGGTACGTGTCATATATAATGATGAGATTTTGTGAAAAGAAATATATTAAAAAGCAAGATATAGATTTCGTCTTAAAATATATATTTTCGTTTTCCTCTTGATAATTTTTAAATTTATATATATATATATATATATATATATTATTTATCACTCTCTTCAATAATGATTAATAATGAAACATTTTTTTCTGATACAACAAATTATATTATACATAAATTAATTTGTAGAAATTATTTCATTTTACCTTCCCCAAAAACTTATTTTAAACCATACATAATCTAATTTTAATTTATATAAAAAATATTATATATTTTAATTTCCTTTTCCAAAAAGAAAAGTGTATCCAAGGCTAAATAGAACACCCATCATCCTTGTTAAACTCTCTTTCTCTAATATCCATATATACAGTTTTTATAATAGAAAATGTACTGAAGCCGACTCAGGAATCTTATTGATTTGACTATACATATTTTTATAATAAAACATGAATTAATTATTATTTGGCAACTAACCTTGAACAATAATTCTGGTGTTTCTTATGCTTACTTCATGAAATCTAGTTTAGAGAATAATTAAGATAGATAGGAGTAGATGATTATGGTTCTTGGTACACATGATTGGGCCTATGAACCCTTCACTAATATGAAGAGACAAATGTTAATGATTGTGGCAGTCCCAAGACTGTGTTTATAATGGGGGGAGGTGAAGGTTCTGCAGCAAGGGAAGCCCTTAAACACAGGTCAATGGACAGAGTGGTCATGTGTGATATAGACAAGGTTTGTTTCTTCTCTACCATACATTATTCATTTCTTCCTTAGCCGTTCATCAAATTCAAAAGTTAATTATATCCATAATCATATCAAAATAGATTAAGGATGTTTTTCATTTATAAATATAGGCACCCAACTATAAATATTATTGACCCTTGTTGCTTTTCTTGTCAGAAAGTTTATATGAACTATTATAATAGCAAGTGAATGATTGATAAGATAATGGGCATATTTGGATATTTTTTTATAAGAGAAAATAAAAAAAAAAGTTTTTTAGAAGTTAAAATTAGTTTAAGTTAATTTATAGAAATTTTCTATTTTTTTTTATTTTTAAATGGGTGTAAACTAATTTTCAAATTATTAAGAAATTTATTTATTTTTTATTCTAATTTTTTTTATGGAGAAGTTTGTGTTAATAGACACTAAAATATTATTTAATGGAACAACTTTATAGGCAGATAGTGTGGTTTATTGTAAAGGATATATGTACTTTTATAAAAAAAAAATAATGTAAAATGTTACAACAAGAATTTAAAATATATTCTACTAATTTCATGTTTCAACTGTTAATTCTTGCAGGAAGTGGTAGATTTCTGCAAAAAATACTTGATTGCAAATAGGGAAGCATTTTCTAATAAGAAGCTCGACCTTGTCATCAATGATGCCAAGTAAGTAACTTGTTGTTGTTAATTCTTTTATTCACAACTGTGAGTTTAATGACTATATATTAATAACAAATTGTTATTAGTATAAGTTTTAAGGTAACTATTCTAAAAATCAATAACCTTAACATATATATGATTGTTTATGATATGACATCAGTATTCAACTACTTTTGCATTCAATATTTTATTGGACAAAATCAATTTTTGTGGGTGTGAAAGATTTTTAACCATAAAAGTAGTTTATTAAGGTTATTTTTTTAAGCATTGAAGATTGTCTAATATGTATCTGAATAGTACAAATTTACAAATAAGAACATGTAACTTTTTTGAAGGGCTGAATTGGTGAAGAGAAAGGAGAGATTTGATATTATTGTTGGAGATTTGGCAGACCCACTTGAAGATGGGCCTTGTTATCAACTCTACACCAAATCCTTCTATGAGAAGATACTGAAACCCAAGCTAAATGATAATGGCATTTTTGTGACCCAGGTAGTTATCAGTGACAACCCTTTTAAGTCATGATGAGAAAATCTTAGTTTTCACATACTCAACAAAGTTTGACAAAAAAGAGTTTGCATCTTGTGTAGGCTGGACCAGCAGGTATATTCACACACAAAGAGGTCTTCACTTCTATATATAACACAATCAAACAGGTCTTCAAATGTAAGACTCTCTACTTCAAGCCCTTTATTATGTGATTCATCAATTACAGATATCATTAACAGAGTCAAAATAGCACATGATGTTCTGTTGGAACTGAAACTGAAACTACAGAGATTTTTTGGTGCAGATGTCATTGCATACACAACTCATGTACCATCATTTGCTGACACATGGGGATGGGTCATGGTATGTAAAAAGAGGACTTTGTTTCTTTTATTACTAATGGTTAATTATTCCACAAGTAAAGTTTCAATAATGTAAGATACATTGAAGTAACTATATATAGTGTGAGAGACTAAAATGAAGTACTCTGTAGATATTTTTCACAAGAATTTTTATGCTTTCAATTTAGGCTTCGGATCAACCACTATCAATTTGTGCTGAAGAAATGGACAGAAGAATCGCAGCAAGAATAGATGGGGAACTTCTCTATCTAAATGGTGCTTGGTTCCATTCATCTACAACCATGAATAAAACTGTTTACCAATCGTGAGCACTTGCAACTCAAATCCATAATACCAACAACATAGTCCTTTATAGGATTTTGACATGATGTTTTTATGATTGTTGCAGTCTGCAGAATGAAACTCATGTGTACACGGAAGAAAATGCTAGATTTATTCCAGGACATGGAATGGCTTTTCGCCTCTAACGTTTCAAACCATAGATAGAGGGGTATTGTTTCTACCTAAAGGATGCATTATTAGTTTCATTGCCATTGAAGTATGATCTGCTTGGACTCTAGGTTTTTATTGTTTTTTCTTTAAAAAATAGGTTAAAAAGAAGTAAGTGTTTATAAATTCTCTTTAGTCTTAATTCAAATAAATAAAGTCAAACCTTTTTTATGTTCTGAAATAGTAGTTTTCAGTTGAAACTAAGGGATTAGAGGTATAACAACTCACCAAGGGATTAGAAAGCTATATTCTCAGTACACTAAAACAAGTCTCACATTATTTAAGAATTGAGATAAAAGTAATTAATAACACATTGTTACCATTTAAGAATAAATCTGTGAAATTTGCAGAGTCCAAACAGATAACAGTTTAAATTCAATGAAACTATCAATGGAGCAACCTTTGAGGTCGAATACAGAAACTCTTGCATACTCTGACTCTCACCCCAAATCAACGTGTGGTACAGTCTAGGTTTAACTTCGAAGTTAATAATCAGAGGGCACATTCAATTTTTGTAATCCATGCATATTATTATGCATGTTTTCATTTGTAAATTGGTGTTAGAGTATGTTGGAATTTGCTGTACAGAACACAGATATTGGAAGGACTGGACATTCAAAACAATGTAATACTATCAATGTATTACTACTGTCTGCAATTTCCTTAAGTTAAATTCGATTAATGCTCCTCGTTCAAAGTAATGAACCATGACAAAGAAAACGTCTCATTTTGACTTAATTAAGGAGTATAAGTTCAGCAAAAAACAGCAATTGATAAAGAACTTAACTTCAACACTCATTTTATACAAAGTTTTCATAAATTTTAGAAGCTAGTTAAAACAAGTTGAAAAATCCTTTTACAAAATTCATAAAAAAAGTATACATGACATTTATTATTAGTATTACTAGTTTCTATTCCAAACCAAAATTTTAGAAAATGATGCTTGTCATGATTACTCAAAAAGCAACATGTAGGAATGCATATTACCAAAAGTAACATGATTACTCAAAAAGCAACAAACAAGATGTAAACCAAACAAATAAAATTTGTTCTAAATGCATATTGCCAAAGCAATTACTGGTATATAAACTAATTAACCTGCAATTTCTTACATCAATAAACAGTGCAACCACAAAACTTTGGTCTAAACTCAAAATATAGACATATAATAAACGTAGTGTAGCATATATAAATAGTTGCATAAACTACAAGGAACACAGAATGTTAAAACAGAGGAATGAATAAGCAAAAGAAAATGTAAAGTTCCCATACAACACCAGTCTCAAGTTCTCTTAACTGGATCAAAGTTGGAGACTCCAATAACAGCAGCAAATATCGCCACGAGCACAAACCCACCAGCCGCAATACTTAGCAGAAAGTTTTGGAGCGAAGGAGAGAAATCATACGGCGCTGCATGAGCCACTTCAGGAATCACCATGCACGATGCTACTGCAGCAGCAGTGAGACCCTTCACTGCTTTTTCCTTCAAAGACGCTTCCATGTTGAGTTTTTGTAGTTTTGGCTCTGACGATTTCTTCACCGCACTCCTCTTCAAGAAGGCTTCGGAGGGAGCAGGGTTTGACTTTGACACGTTCTTGGTGGCGGAGCTGAGTGAAAGAACCATTGAAACTGAGAGAGAGGCCATTTTTTGGTGCGTTTTGATTATTGGTGAAACATTTTGTAAAGGTTAGAAGTTTAGATAGTGGGTGGAATCAGATATGTGGTGGGAAATTAATATTTTGTGATGACGTGGCATGTGTTGTGCCTGGAATTGGGGATAGGGTTATTTGGGATTGATCACTTAGATAGTTTAAGGTGTCAAACGATTTAGCTTTATGATCCATCAAAGAGGATAAAACATTGTGGCTCCTTCTCCCTACACCATATCATTTATCATTTGCACCTAACACACTAACACAATCACGTAAAATCTTCATTTTGTTTTTAATGATTTTAAATTTTTACCTTCTGGGTATTCATATCCATAAGTCAAATTATAAAATTCTAGATATATAAATTCGGAACTAATATGTCACTTTCAGATTTCACCATCCAGAAGTTTATTTGGACAACATAAATGATCTTTCGGATGTCAAGATCTGTAAACAAACATAAATAAGTTATGGATCTCAATCCTCAATACCATTTATAACACACCATTTTGAATATGAAAATCTGGAACTCATTATTTACTTTCAGATATAACCATCTGAAAGCTTAAATGAAATATGAAAATGAACCTTCCGGATTTCAAAATCCAAAATATATAATAATAATTTTCAGATATTAAAATCCGTAAGCAAATATGTGAAAATAGAGAATTTTAAAATTTTCGTTTGTTACGAGTCAAAATTGATTGGGTGCTAATTGCCAAACATGGTTTTGGTAGCAGTGGGCTTCGCTGGTTTTTTTTTTTTCTGTCCTGTTTTGTTTAGCTGGTTTTCTTATGTTTGTTGTGTTTTGTTCCTCTTGTTAGTGGTTTTTCCTTTTTTTATTGTGAGTGTTTTCATGATATGAAGAGCACACAATTTTCTTATAAAAAAGTTATACTTAAAAGAACAGTTGGGCAAATCTATGTAGAAAAGAAAGAACTATACAAACAATTTATATAACTAATATACATGCTTAGAATAAATTGTAAGCATGCATGTCTTACTTTGAATAACTCCATTATACCCTAAAAGATTACACACCTGAAAAAACAATAAAGATCACACACCTAAACCAATGAAATCTCTTCCATAGAAACATAAAAGGTATTCTATAAGCTTTTCAATTATAACTAATTTAATACTAATTTAAAAATTATTTTATAAATTTTTACTAATAATAAAAGTTATTTTAAATATCAATAATTTTTTAATCTTTAAAATAATATTTAATTTAATTAATATAATGATCCATTATTTTTAATTATCTATTTAATTATAATAAATATGTAGCCAAACAAAACTTTGAAGAATTATATAATAGTCCTGTTCTCGTGATTTTTTTTTATGACGATCAATCAACTGATTTAATATGGAGAAAAAAAAAACTTTCAACCAGAAATACATCCTTGTTCAATATTTTTTTAATAGAATTTTTTTAATTTTTATTCAAAAAGATTCAAAATCATTTGTATTTCTAATACATATGCAAGAGAAAATTTGTAAATAAAACTACAATTTATTAGACAAAAAGTTATTATTCTGTAATTTGATTTAAAAACAGGCAACAGTTAGATTGCCAAAATACAGAACTTCATATAAATCAATAACACAATTAAATTAATGTAAAAATTGTTTAGTCCTTGTTATGTATAGTGTCCTCCTTCCTTGAATATAAGGTCTTATACAGTATTCTGAAAGCTGTAGTTAATTTATTTAGTGGAGTAATAAAGTGTGTAGATTAAGGTAACAAGAGAATGATGGTTAATGATAAGACTAAACGAGATTGTTGTTGGCATAAGTTTTGAGAGAAAGAGTGATTGTGGCAAAGGATGGTCGAGTTGTTGGATTTTGGTCCCAACAAAGAGAAATAAGGTGAAGAAGCTCTCTCAGTTTTCCAACATCATCGTCATCACATGGAAGCTTAGGTCGAAGCTTATTCTCCACAACTTCCATGGCAATCTAATAATATAACATCAAATAACGTTTCATCAACTTCCTTATTAACATTAACATTAACATTAACATTCAAGTAATTTATATACCTTGGTGGGACCATATTGTGTCTCAACATAAGGGTAATTTCCAGTTAGTAGCTCGTTCAGTATGATACCAAAACTGTATACATCACAATTTTCATTGTAAGGTTCACTTCGGATCACCTCTGGTGCCATGTAAACGTATGTTCCTGAAAATAATACAAACATAATTAATATCATTATAAAAGAAAAAAAAACCCTACTTTTCATCATTTGGAAACGTTTATAGATATGATGTACACAGTTTTGGTATTGAAATTTGTTGGGTTATGGGTTTGGGCCGACCCATCGTTAGTAAGGCAAGAATCCGATCTACATGAATAATATAATGGAAATAGCGTGGAACAGGGGATTTTGATTAATTAGCAGTAAAGAGATAATCATAACAACAGATACGGGATTAAGACTGACTCCATATATACTAGGTAAAACCTCACAGATAGACGGATCACAAATTAGATTAAGAGCACACTTGTTCTTCACTACCTTGAATGTTCTGGGTTTAGTTCTGCTATTAGTCTGTCTAAAACAAAATTCATAAATTTTAAAAAAAATATAAAATATATAAAAATATAAAATATAGACAAGTCATGTGAGGAGAACGATTTTAATTTGAAGAAATTGTGTTTATAGTTTCGATTGGAATTTTTTTCCCAAATCAAAATTCTTCATCAAAAAGTGATCTTTTTCAAGTGAAATAGTTCTTGGAAGCATGTTCTGATTGTGAAGAAGATGATTTTTTTTTTCTTTGCTGAGTTTTTTTTGTTGTGTCAATCACATAGGTTTAATTTGAGGGATTTTATTTTTACTTTATATGTTTGCTTTTACACAGTGAAATATGAGAAAAAAATTTGTAAGTTGATGATAATTTACGAATGATATTTTTATGGTCCCATTTGTGTATAATTCACTATTTTTTATAAATGAGTTGGATATCTCAAATACTCTTTTATTTATTTATATTTTTTTTCTGATTAAAAAATTACTTAAAAACATGATAATTATTATAATTTAAACAAATATTTAATAATAACACAAAAAAATTGAAAAACTAAATTGTTTTGAAAAACCATAAAAAATAAAATTAAAAAAAAATTAAAAATAGAAAACTTGTAAAACCAAACAAAAATTACGAACTGAAAAAAAAAATTAAAATAAAAAAAAAAGTCAGAAGTCACACTACTTCATTTAAAAAAAAAAAAAAATCGATTTCAGTTAAAAAAAATTAAAATCATCTTTTGGATACGACTTCTAATTTAAAAAAAAAATATATGGAAACGAAAGTGGTATATCTAAATACTTCTTCAAATTAAAATTCTCTTTTCTTACATAATTTTTCCATTTTTATAATTTGTAAACTCCCTTCATGATTTATGTTGTGTTGATTTAATACTTATCTTTAAAGTTTCCTGTGATTTTCTTTAGTTTACTCTAACTTTTCTCACCTTATCTGTACCACTAATTACTAATGTATATATAATTTGTAACATTTCATAAAACTACCGCTTATGTTTAAAATATCAGGATGAGTATGAGACCCATATATTTATTTTTTTTACGGAATTTGAAGTTTCAATTTGTATGAAAGAGTATTCACCATTTCTTTGAGAAATGGTGTTTACCTGTTTCTCCGGTTAGGGCCATTTCTTCGTCACCCAAGAACCGCGCGTGGCCGAAATCCGCGACTCTAACGTGCATGGCGTCATCAAGGAATATGTTGCTGGGCTTCAAGTCGCGGTGAAGGAGTTTGGGCTTCTGCTCGTGCAAGTACTGCATCGCTTGGGCTATTTCCAAGGCCCGGCCCAGTCTCTCTTGCAAGGGTGGAAGTGGCACCATCCGCTCCCTGCGCCGGTTCCCAGGCCCATGGAGCCACTCCTTCAGCGTGGTGCTCAGGTACTCCGTGACCACCCACGCGTGGTGAGGAGGTTCGATACACGCGCCCATGAGCTGAAGCACGAACCTGTGGCGCTGCCGCGACAGCGTTTCGAGCTCCTGGGAAAAGTAAACGACGCCGTGTTGGTTTAGACGGAAAAAGTCTTGCGATATGCATTTCACTGCGACCTCAAATCCACGCCATGTTCCTCTGTGAATCTCTGCGGTGCTTCCTTCCCCAATTTTCTCTTCCAATTTAATCTACGCATCACAAAATTTCACATATAATCATAATTTAGTTTTTTATTAGTTAAACACTTAAATATGTTTTTATTTTTTTAAATATTATAATTGTATTATCTAATTTTTCATATATTTTATTATTTATTTCTTTGCTAAACATGTTTTTTATTTTCATCTTATGGCTACAAAGTATATCAACTACCTTTCATCAATAGTTCACTTTTATAGAAAAATTAATTTATTAATAGTTAAAACTAATTTATCAATAATAAAAATTATTTATTAATAATAAAAATTAATTTAGATATCAATAATTTTTTAATTTCTAAAATAATATCTAATTTAATTAATATAATAATTAATTATTTTTTATCTTTAAAATTAATTTTTATTTAATATTTTTTTAGTGATCGGTAATTACAACATAAATTAAATAAGAGACTAACATAACATAACGATTATACTAGAATGTTACTGTAATTATTAAATAATAATTTTAAAAAAACGTACTAAATAAAAGTTGTTGTTAGGCAAAGAAATGGAATATATTTGAAACTTAGGTTTGGCTTGAATTCATATTTTACAGTCCAAACTCAAATTATTTAAAATAATTTATTTTTTGTACATTCAAAACATAAATATGAGACTAAAACATCAAATTAAACTTGCTCCCCATTTAAATAAAATGTTGAAAGTCTTGAAGAATGTTTATAAATTTTTCACAATCTCTATTCTAAAAAATTGTAAAGCTTTTGAATGTACTGAAAGAATAATAATCTGAGCCAAAATTGATAGATCATGAAGTCTTGGAAGTTATTTACATATTCTTTAGTAGTGAAGAAAACCAAACTCACTGAACTTATATGTTTATAATTAGTAGAATGTTATATGTAGTGTAAAATAAAATTGAATTTGGTATGTATGATTATTGAGTGGAAGATAGATGAATACCTCATTTGGATGAATGTACCAGCCATTGGTTTTAGCTTGATGAATAATGGTTGCAAGATTGGGGTGGTGGGCATGGTGTGGTGGAGAAGTGGGAATCTGAGGGCTGGAAATGGAGTGAAGAGAGAGTGGAGATTCTTGAGAATCACCATTGTAGTTCAGAGTCAGATCCAATATTCCATTTTCTTCTGCTATCTCAAGACAATGTCTCAAGTACTCTTCTGTTCTTTCCATTTTTCTCTTGTACATCACTCCTACTTCTCTTTGCTTTCTCACTTCCTTTTCCAAATCTTCCACCTAGGTTACCATCAACAAATTTTTCATCCCACACTCCAAAATTTATTATCATGCATCATTCTAATGTTTTGTTAATTACTTATAACATTTTCATATCATGTGTTATGTGTTTCTTTTTATCAACAAGAAAAAATAAAATAAATATGGACAACTTTAAAGATCATCAAACCCTTATACAATATTAACATCTGCCACTCAACTCTACTATTAGAGACAAATCCTCCTCACAAATTGCAGAACAAATTACTAACCAAACTAAGAAAAACAAATATTTCTAATTGAGTACATATAAACCAATACAAATCAGAGGATCAAGACATCAATCTAAGAAGGAGATACAAGCTAAAGAGACATTTAAAGTTACTCAAAATCCTCCTCATTCATAAGTTTTTACTCTAGTTATTAATATTTTAGTTTTTCATTCTTAATATCACTCTTTACATGTCATTAACAATAGAAAAAAAAAATCCACTATCACTATTTAATCATCAATGATAAGTTTATTATTCATTTTTATAATAATTATTTTGAAAATCACACTAATAATATGTATCTTGTTACTAACTTTTATACTTAAGTAATAAAATATTTTTATATTATTTTAAAAAATATTATAAAAAAGTAATTTACTATATTGATGTAACCATTAAACTCTAAAGATATTATATAATGTAAGAAACACATGGTCACTAACATTTATAAGTAATAATGTAATGTCACAGTTAAAAAAAACAATAATGATGATTTATTCGGCACAATGGTAATATTTTATTTTTAATACAAGAAACACAACGTGAATAATTAAACTTCTCACGATATTTTTAAGAGTGCAAAAGAATTATCAATATTTAGCATTTAACTTATTTATAAAACACCTGTAAACTTAAATTGAGACTTCTCAATTAGCTTAGAAGTTTTTAATTAACAATCATTATATAATTATAAAGTAATGCATGCTATACTAAATTCAATGTTAGTAATGATCTTGTACGAATACAATCAAATTTGTAATTAATATTTTATATTAATAATAAAAAAATTAACAATCAGCGATAACTGTGGTACTTGTCACAAAATTTAGTCACTAACTAGAAAAACTTTCTAGATTATTATTTAAAATTTGAAAATAATAATATTTTTTTTAGATATTCAGAAATCACATTTATGAATAAAAAAACCAAACTAATTCAAGTTAAATTGGATGTATTTTTTTTAAAGTAAATTTGTTAATCTAGGTAGAATGGATTCACTAAAAAAAATCATGAAATACAAATCAATTTTTAGACACCAAAATAATTAGTTGCAATAGTAATTAAATTAGAAACCATTTTAGAAACTACAAAATTTTTTGATTTCTAAATTAGTTTCTATTATTGTTAAATAGTTTCTAAATTGGTATCTAATTAGCAACCAAGGTTTAGAAACTAAATAATTGGTAGTTAAAACTTGGTTGCTAATTAGATATCAATTTAGAAACTATTTAAAAATAATAGAAACTAATTTAGAAACCAATTTTTTATTTAGTTTCTAAAATGGTTTCTACTTTAGTTACTATTGCAACTAATTATTTTGTTTTTTAAAAATTGGTTTCTATTTTATGATTTCGTGTAGTGATTATTTGTGTAAAAAAAAACTAAATTGTATGTATTTGTTAACAGAGGTAAATGTGTGTCAATTTATTTTTTATTTACAATATTTAAACCTAAGATATTAGGAGTGTACCAATTGTTCTGTCTTATAAGAACGAATCCATTAACACGGTTTCTTTCTGCACCATATCAATTTCTTTTTGCACCTTATTATATCTTTAAAAAAAATATAATTTAAAAGTTAAAATTTTGTTTTAGAAAAAGAAATCCAAAATGTAAAAAATATATTAAAAAAATACATTATGGAAAAAAAAAATTAAATTAGAAAATGTGTTCTGAAAATCCAAATCCAAAAATATATTTCGAAACACAAAATCTAAAAATTTATTTAAAAAAATAATTCCTAGAATTCAAAATTGTGTTCAAAAAAATTGAAATCCAAAAATATATTTTGGAAATATTTTTTTATCGACACAATTTTTTCTTTTTAATTATAATATTTTTTTGAATAAATAATATAATAAAAAAACTGTAAATGAAATATAAATTTATAAAATATATTATCCTAAGTAGTTTCCTAGGCAAAATAGAAGCACATTCATTTTTTTTAAGAATATCATTTTCATAAGGGGCATTTTCGTCCCTTTCAATGAGATCGGGGCAGAAATTGATATGGTGCATGGAGAATTTGTCATGTTTTAATTGGGACTCTTTCTTCCTACACCTCCATACCTTCTTGTGCCACCCTATATTAAATGTAAAAATACCATTTTATCCTCTCTTTTTCACTCCTTGGATTTGAAATAATAAGCTTATGAATTATATAATCCGGATATATTCCAGATTACATAATCTGGAAGTCAAATTCATATTTAGAAAAGACTTCCGGATTATGTAATCCTGAAGCTAATAACACATCTGAAAAAAAGACTTTCATATAACATAATCCGGAAACTAATCTTATGTATAAAAAAGATTTCTAGATTATGTAATTCGGAAGATAATCACAAAAGACTTCCAGATTACATAATCTGGAAGCTAATTATGGATCTAGAAAAAGACTTTTGGATTATGTAATCCGAAATGTTAAAAAGGATATTTTTGGAATACAAAAAATTTGTTGGGGGTGCCACAAGAAGGTATGGAGGTGTACGAAGAAGCAGCCTTTAATTGGTTTCTTTAAGCCCAATATAATTTTTGGGCTTAATCCAACAACCTCTTCGGCACTAATCTTGGCCCATGGATCAAAGTTTTATGGCTCTGATTCTTGGTGAGAGAATATTTATTAGATTTTTTCTGAAATTCTTATCTCATTTACTTCTTGTCACTTTTTTCAATCACATTTGCTAACCCTGGACTTTAATTAGTGCTAAAACGAACTAGGACTTTAAGTGATATTTTCATGTGACTCTTTCATTTAGAACTTATATTACACTTTTTACATCCCTTTTACTACTTCATACTTATTGAGAGAATTGTTTAGTTTAGCAAAAAATTAATTATTTTGTTTGTAATTGAAATATTAATTTTCAAAATTCTTAATGTATTGAGAAAAATATTAATAAAACTAGACTTTTAGCATATGTATATATTAATTTTGGCTTTTCAAATTAATCTCTTGATTAAGTCAAAACATTGATAAATTCATTTTAAGAAAAACTAAATTTCGGTTTGGATTGCATTAATACATGCATGTATGAATCCAGAAACAAAATTCAAGGGGCATAAATAAATAAAAAAGTTCATCTAACTATTGTGCAACACAATTAATATACTATTTTATAATTATATTTTAAAATATTAATTACATATTAATTCATCAAACCGTATGATAGATTAAACACTATTTTTTAAGTAAAAATTACAGGTATCATTGATATAAGAATATTTGTAATTATAATATTTATGTTAGTTATAGTTTTGTAGCAAAAACTATATTAATTACTCCAAAAAATCAATAAATAAAATTAAAACATGTGGTAAACATAATTATTGCTTTGAAAGAATTTTTAACCTACTTTTATTTAAATGGTTAATTTGTTTCTGTAAATTTTAAATGAGAACCTGTAGAATATATATATATATATATATATATATATATATATATATATATATATATATATATATATATATATATATATATATATATATATAAAAAAAAAAAAAATAATATTTTTTTTTAATATATTTTATATAAT
>Ga0123342_1002980_pt1 | contig 27730 bp, 26 predicted proteins | sample Turbeawhitnodule_FD_89960 | JGI IMG/M metagenome (GOLD analysis project Ga0123342, IMG submission 89960) | Root nodule microbial communities of legume samples collected from Mexico - Turtle bean Mexico white nodule | ecosystem: Host-associated > Plants > Roots > Nodule | place: Mexico: Nepantla... | reverse complement strand
GACACCTTATCCTTACTCCATTCTTACAACTAACGACATTATGTTCTGCAAATTGTATGAATTCTTCCACCCCTTTTTCGTAAGTATCACTTATTCGTGGTGTATTAATCCAACTCTGATCCATAGAACTGTTAAACTAAGAACCACTGTGGACTCAAAACCAATAGTTTCAATATGTAATCATTAAAAAATAAATTAAAATTGTCGAAGGTCGGACACCTCCGGACTCAGAACCAGTGCGTTCAATATGTCAAAACAATATATAACCATTAAAAAATAAATCAAAAATTGTCGAAGGTCGGATACCTCCGGACTCAGAACCAATGCGTTCAATATCTCAAAACAATATATAATGACTAAAAATTAAATCAAAATTGCCGAAGGTCGGACACCTTCGGACTCAGAACAAGTTCGTTCAATATAAAGAATCAATATCTAACTCAAAAAGAATACTTTCAAAATATAGGTGATAATAAATAAGAATATACTAACCTCAAAAGGATCGGCGGTCGCAGCTGGAGGGCATGGCAAGCAGTCGCGGCAAGGTGTGCGTCGCAAGACGGTGGTCACGGAAGTGCAGTCGGTGGTGGCGTGGGTCGGCGCGAGAAGTGGAGGCAGGGGTCGATCGGTCGTCTTAGGGTTGCGCGCGACAGGAAGTAGGGTGCGGTTAGTCGGTCGCGCACGACAGGGGTTGGTTGGCAGTGGCGTGGGTCGGCCGTCTTAGGGTTGCGCGCGGTCGGGCGGTAGGGTAACGTCGCGCGCAGACGGCAAGGGGCGATTGGTCGATCGCGCACGGCAGGGGTCGGTCGGGCTGGTGGGTGGTGGCGCGAGTCGGCCGTCTTAGGGTTGCGTGCGATCGGGTGGTAGGGTGCGGTCGGTAGGCGCAGTTGGGCGGTCGCGCGATAGTGGTGCGGTCGATCGGGGCACGGTCAGCAGTCCGCGGGGCGCAGACGGCGAGACACAGTCAACAGTTGGACGGTCGGTGGTTGGCAGACGGCGGTCGCGCGGTTGTTGGCAAAGTAGCGGGAAAATGTGAGAAGGAATGGGAGTGTGAGACAGAATAGGAGAATGAATGTATTTAGTGTAGGATTTAACGACGGTTCTTAGAGAACCGTCTTTAAAGGGTATGGGTTTAACGACAGTTCTGGGAGTGAACCGTCGTTGTATCGCCTGCTCCCACTTTTAACGACGGTTCTGTGGCGAACTATCGTTAAAAGTGTAAAAAAATTCAAAAAAATTACAAGATTGCCACCGCTTCGTTTTTTATGACAGTTTTCTCCAAACCGTCTTTAAAGGGTGTCATTAATGAAGTATTTTGTACTAGTGCAATTCTAAATGGTTAAAAAATAAACAATTGAGTGGTTTAATAATTGAATACATAAACATTATATGAATACATCAATAGTAAACAAAATGCTTATAATTTGACCTTGTCATGACATTCAATGACTTCAGCAAAATCTTTATTTATCAATGTTGTAGCATCTCCATAAAAAAGAACAAAATTCGTTGAATTTGTATCATCAATAACTCAAACCTTTAATTTATACCTAAAATTTAAATTAAACAAACGAAAAATTAATATTACAATTTGCAAAATTTATCTATAATGAATATATAATATTGAAAAGAAGATCACATTGGGTGAACCTTTATAACATGTTTGTTACACTTCTCAGAAAAAAATATTTTGGAATCTATATACACTGCTTTAATGCTTAAGCATAAAGTATATGCTTCCAATCATCATCATCTAGAATATGTTTTATGGTTGTCAAAACAACAAAAGTGGTTTCCTAGAAAAAAAAAATAATTATAACCTCAAAATATACTAAATTGATTTATGTAGTAAACTGACTAAATTTTAATTATACCTCTTTACAATGTTTTAAGTCCTTGAATTGTATTTATTGGAATGAAGTGCACAAAGTCATCTTCAATATTATGTTTTCCTCATTGAACAATTGACTCAATCCTTGAGAAGGAGAACCGAGAGACTAAATCATCCAACATAGTTTAAACATGTGGTCATATTACATAAAAAAAATTAACTATAATAATAATAAAAATAATGTATTCAATAAATAAATATGTTTTTAAATCACCTTGGTTTAAATTCTCTTTCTTTTTTGAACTCCATGTTGTACACAATTTTTGTGTTGTCCAAATAGTTTTGGAAACAAACCTTATCTAAACTTTAAAAAAATATACCATGCAGTTATAATCATGTCAAATATATACCTACCATGTAAAAACTTACTTGTGAACATGGAGAATAATATGTTATCCATTAGCTTCAATGAAGATAACATTCAACTTTGTTGTTTTCCCTGTTCTTTAAAGCTCTCTTTCAGTGCCCGCACCAGTGAGAAGTCCAATAACATGTGCACAAACGAATGACTTAGTAAAAGTGGATACAATTATATTGAGCTTAAAACATATACATTCGTCTTACCAACTAAGTAATTAGTATCAAACCCAGGTACAGACACCATAGACAATGGAGTGTAGTGAGGTGTTAAAGTTGAAATCAAATCATTATCTAAAGAGTACGTTACCTTAGTACTAAACTAAAAGCTAATTTTGTAAATATAACAACCGGAATTAGTGGCAACACTAAAAAATTGAAAAGAGTACACCTTTTCCTCAACAATGTCGTTCTGGAGTTTATAAATAAGAGTCCTCTTAACAGAAACATGAATTGTATCTCCTTTCAAAAATATGAAGCATTAAACATATTAAAATAGTGTACAAAAAATAATAATACTAAATTTGGATTATCTTGGATTACCAACTTCATGTAAAATGGAAATTTCAGTTTGTTGAAATCGGCCTCAAACCACAAACGAACAACCATTGCTATAAACATCTAATTTTCTCTTTCAAGATTCACTTATTTGATGGTATTACATGTTTATGCAAGTGAGACATTCTCACATAAACATTCAATATAACAAAATGAAATGCCAAAATGCACAACAATATCAATGAATGAGAAAAAAAAAAACTAACCACAAATATATATATATATATATATATATATATATAGTGAAAGAATGAATGAATACAAATCTTCGTGATTTCAAAATTCAAATGTACTGCCTAAACCCTAAAGGAGTATAACCTAAATAAAATCTTGTCAGAAAAGGAAATGGTTAAAAAAACCCAAAAAAAACAAAGATCCACCAAACCAAAACCTAAACACAAGATTTTTAGAAAGCCGAGGAAAAAAAAAAGGAAAACAATGTGTAAACCATATTGAGCTCAACAAAATAATGTCACAACCCAAAAAATATCAAAAGTGAAAAAATAAACATGAAAATGGAAAAAGGTTAAAAAACACTATAAAACTGAGATCCACCTAAACATAACATTTTTGGAAAAAGAGGTCTAAATCGGAGGAGTAAAGTGTAGTTAAAATCGTAATACAAAATATATTCAACTGAGGAAAACAATTTCGAAAACCCAAAAAAGTAATAAGTATAAAACAGAGAAGAAACACATAGAGAGTGAGCTTTAGAGAGAAAAACAAAATCAAGATTTTGGCGACGAAACCCTAGCGGAAGGGTTAGAAGAGAGAGACCGTGAAGTGAGAGAGGAGAGAGACCAGAGTGGAACATGAAGTGAGAGACGAGAGAGGATGGAGAATGAAGAAGAAACGGAGAAGTCACGTGCCATCTCCATAATGCATTTGGTGAATGCTTTTTGGGTAAGTCTTTAAGTGTTTGAATTTTGATTTTTTTAAGTGACATGTGCCAAAAGTTATCGTGAAAATAGTTCCTAAGTGTATTATAGATTAATTTAATTTATTTTTCACCAACAACAAGAAAAAAGAAAAGAGATTATTTTGTCAACTTTAGTGAAAAATCTTATAAATATTATATCAATATCACTAAAAATATGTGGAATAATTTTTTGAAACAATAATAACTTATTTTTTTTAATGAAAATATGAGTCAAATTTAGAAGTTTAGAGTTAACACATTATAACTACTACGTACAACCTAACAACAACATCAAAAGGAGGCTGCCACTAAAAGTGAACCGTTAATATTACATATGTCATTTTTTTTTTATCTACATATTATATAAGTCAATATTATTATGAATATAGACAAGATAATTTAATGCATAGATATATTATATTATATATTGTGTTTTTTATACGTATATTAAGGTCGTTAAAGGAAAAAGATGATAGAATAACAAAACCCCAAAACTTAATATTGCAGACTCAATTCACACGCTGCTACAGAGGTGAAAATTAAGATAAATATTACTTCAACTGATATAGGTTCTATCCACCTTGCCTCACACAAACCAAATATGCAGCTGCAGCACCAGATCTTAAAAAATAGTAAACATATATTTTCTTAAGTTCCATTATTGTTTCAATTCAACTTGATATTCCTACATTTGTTAAACACTAAACATGTTTTGAATCCTTTATCTTTGTCACTAAAATCTGTTTTCAGTATTTGATATATATCTATGTGTTCTCCTATTTGGGCCACTCTCCGCATTTATAGTTTTGTCAACTATTACATTGTGCACAATTATATATAATATTGTCTCATATTCTCAAGCCTAATAGTCTAAAGCAATTAGTTATGTCCATACTCATACTCATTACCAACCCTAACCCCACACCAGAATGTTCTTGGATAAATTGGGTAAGGAAGATATATGTCTAAGTAGAGGTATATTGAACTATGTTATTCATGGTGTAAATGTACCTACCAAGACATACTGGAGGAAGACTTAAAGGATATATATGAAGGGTGTGGCCAGGACTACAAGAATCCCACTTTAAATTTGAAGTGTGGTGGCAAAGTAATAACCTATGTGTAGAAAATATGTTGTTTAACTGAAGGATGAGGCCGAATTCCATGCTTTCGAAAAGGCCAATTGATATGAGAATGTGCTAGTGGAGGAACTTGTATTCATGAGCAAGGAAGCTACTACAACATTCACTAGCACAAAATGTATAAACAACGACTATTTATTTAATGCGGTTTTAGGATTAGTCGCTATCATTCAAAATGCGGTGACATTTTTTAAATGAATTTCATTTATGAATGCGGTTATTTGTAATAGCCACATTCTTAAATCAAAACACATGATTTACGAATGTGACTATTTAAATAGCCGCATTCTTAAATTAAAGCGCATGATTTACGAATGCGACTATTTAAATAGCCGCATTCTTAAATCAAAGCGCATGATTTACGAATGCGACTATTTATAATAGTCGCATTCGTAAATCAAAGCGCCTAATTTTGAAGCGCGTCACTTTCGCTTTCATACTTTCTTTCTTTTTGGCGCTTCGTGTTTTCTCTTTGTTTCTGCTCTGGTGTTCCTCTCTTCTTCTGCAAGTTTCATTGTGTTCTCGTACCATTGTAAGTTCGTTTTGATTCGCTCTCTTTCTTCTTCACCAATGGTTTATAAATTTTTTTCTTTTCACTTATTTGTTTTCTTGCATTGGCGAAGGGTTCTCTGACGCTTCATTTTCTCTTTTGTTTCTACTCTCGTGCTTCCTCTCGTTTTCTACGAGCCTTCATTGTCTTCTTTGTGTCATTGTAAGTTTGTTTCGAGTTCTCTTTCTTCTTCACCATTGGTTTATATATTTTTTCGTTTCTCTTATCTATTTGTTTTCTTGTATTGACGAAGGTCACCATTGCTTCATTGTCTGCTGTTTGGGTTATTGATATGTCGTATTTGCTCTATTGTTGCTGCTGCCACTGCTATTGCTGCCTTAGGGTTTTATTTATTTTTAAATAATTAAATAAGAATGCGGCTATTTACCATAGTTGCATTTATAAATCACATTTACGAATGTGGCCAAATAGCCACACTTGTAAATCTCCGATTTAAGAATGTGTGCTGATCAAATGCGGCTATATAACCGCCCTTATAAATGTAAAATAGCTGAATTCATTTTGCCTTTCTGGACTAGTGATTCGATACAAAGGTAAATGATTTGAAAGATGGATAACCCATGAATTGGTGCATATTTTTGCTAATGATATATGTATGGTTGTTTTGTTGAAACCCATAGAAGGTCTTAAAAGACTACTGAATCCTAGGTTAGGTGATAACTACTCTAAGACTAGGTGATAGTTATTTCATCCATTCAGTTTTCTAGATATGAGTTATCACAAAGCATACTAAATAGACAAAAAAAAAAAAAAAATACTCTTAATTGTCATTACTTAGAGGGATAAGACTTTGTTTTCCTTTTCTGTTGGCTTTTAACTAAAATAGAACTAAAAGAGAACTAAAAGTATATGAATGCATAGCTAAACTTAAGGAAAATTACCTCTAAAAGTCAAATGTGATAAGCTACTCCTTACAAAGTCATTAGAAATTCATTATAAAAAATAAATATTTAACATCAATCAAAATCAAAAGTTGACAGTAACACTAAAAATTAATGCTAAGTAGTCAAATTTGTGTCATACATTTGTACACTCTAAATCATAAACACTCATTCATTAGCCATGACTTTTAAAAGTCAACTCTAAATAGGTCGGCCAAGCCGATTAATCATTAATTTTTAAATATTTTTTTAATTAAAGAAATTTAACATTGACTATTAATTTTAAAAAATCTTATATTTGTAATATTAATTTAATTTATTTTGGTCTGGCTGACACTAATAGCAATAATTTAAAAGAAGTTTATTGTTCGACGCTTTTATCTTTTAAAAAATACAAATAAAAAATAGAAAATAGAAAAAAATTGTACTTGATAAAGAATGAGTGAGGATGGAGATAAGTGTAAAAGGAGATGAATGTGAATATGAGTGTGAATGAAGGAGATAAGTGTGGTAAAGGAGATGGGTGTGAATGAAGGAGGAAATGTAGGTGAAAGAGATAAATATGGACGAAGGAGATGAGTGCAAGGAGATTTATGAGTGTTAATGAAGAAGATGAATGTGAGGAAGTTTAAATAGAAAGTGAGAGAGGAAAATTGTGACCGAGGGAATTTATTATCTTTAAATTTGGGCCTTTTGATTAAAAATAATCAATGGTTCCTATTTGTTATCATTCAAAAACAGAATCCAGAACATTCAAAAGCCTATTTAACATAAAAAAACAACACTTAAATACTAAACCATCAACTTTTGGCTTAGGACATAATAAAACTATCCTAAGACCCCTCCGAAAAATCAACCTTTACATTACAACTCCCTTAAACCACATAGAAAAGACCAAACCCATCTAGATTCTACTATGGGCCAAGCCCAGAGAATCAAAAAAGACAAAGAACACTAAAGATCAATTGTCTCTAAAAGACAAGAAGCCACTGCACCCACAACAGATTTTGCATTCTTTGTGACCCAAAATCTTCCTTTCAACACCAGCGGGGAATGGAGTAGAAAGTGATGTAGCTCTCAAAAACCAAAACCAGTAGCATTTGCTTCCTGCGACATCATCACCTTAGCAAGGATATTGAAGTGAAGCATGAACAAGCAGGTCGATCATACCATTTCTTCAACTTCTTGTAGTAGGAATCTGTACAAACTTGGGAACCACCAAGAAATCCATTGACCTTGTCATCCAAAGAAGACCATTGGTGCAGCTAGATGGGAATTAGTTGTAGGCCCCAAAAGAATAAACCTCCTTGGAAAAGCTGCCCTTCATAAACAACCACACAAACAAAATCTATGCACTAACAAGGTATGTTGAAAAAACCATACCAGCAACTGCTACGTTCTGCCTCCACTCTGATATCCAAAGAAAACCCAGAATCACACGTAAGGCATACAAAAATGCTACTCCCCGGTTCTGTTTCACATCTGCAGCAACTGCACTAAGAAACCACCAATGCCTCTACTCCTCCATTTTACTGCAATTAATCAGCTGGTCCCACCAAAAAAGGATCTGTTCTGCTTACACCTACATAAGTACTCTTCCTCCAACAATTTCTTGTCTTAGCTGCCTCAAGGCCATCCAAAAACAACCAAACCTCCAACTCTAGATCCATCATAACCTTTCCACTCTTTAAAAAAATCTAAAACAATTGTCGAGAGGCACTACCATTCCAGACAACAACACAATAATATTTCTTCAAGTTTAAACAATATATAAACAAACAACACAATTTATATGGTAGAATAAGTTGAGATGATCACTTTTCTCAACTGACCCATGAAGATTGATGACTAAATGCTAAGGAAAAAAATAAAATAAAGGATCTTTATAAAAAAAATGAACTTACTCTGTTTGAAAATATGATTGGGTAGAAATGTACCCTATCTCCCCAACTATTGCATGGTGTGATCAAATTTTGAAATAGATGAGTTATGAGAGAGAAATTGAAGAGAGAGAGAGAGAAGAGAGAGAAGAAAAGTTGAGAGAGAAAGAAATATAAAGGGGGGGACAGGATTGTTGTGTTGTGTTTATGGGGGATTACATTATCCCTAACTAAAAATAAAATTGTCCTCGAAAATAAGCTTACCAAGAAAGAGATTAAGGTGTGATGCTCATATAACCTTTTCAATTTCCCAAGTGGAATCACCGCATATAAAGTCTGACAACACTTCAACCACGTCCATATTTCTACAAAGGGCTTGCTTTACTTAAGAATCTAAAACTCTACCTAGTTTCACCTGAAACGACATATCTTTTTTTACTTAACACAAAAAGCTAAAGGTTTTCTTCATTTATCTATATCAGATTTCTGTTTGCTCAAAGATTTCTTCAATCATCACAGTTCTTAAAACTTAGCTCGCAATTGCTTATTATATGAAGTCATGTAACATACTCTCATTTTTGCTTGACCAACATTCTTTCTGGTGTATATTGCATTTAGGCCCCAAAGTTGTTTCCTTCATCTTAAGCAGACGATCTAGGTCAATCACATGTTGTTTGAGTATTTCACAATATTTATGTTTAAAGATTATTGTCAAATTTCCTAAGAGATGTTAATGTGCCTAACGCAATGATCCACGAATTTTTTTGTAAGTTAGATGCCTCATAACAGCCTATTCGTACGAATATCTTTAATAAAACTCATGTGCTCTAATCCAAGCTTATACTAATATAGACAAGATCAAATACCAAACAATGAAATCTATAGAACCTTGAGATATGTATAATGGAATCAAAATGGAAAGGTAGAATGTGCATATGGAAAGCATAACTAAATGATTCATCCTCACCCTTATGCAAAGATAAGAATAACTCAACCAAGCAAAAACTTTCTTAACATTAGTTAAAGACCCAATGTCACCTTTTCACCACTTTTGTTAAATTGAGACCTCTTAGCTCACCCAATTATCTGCATAACATTAAGTATATCATTTGTATCCATAGACGGAATGTGTGTAGTCCTTATTAATCCATCCTTTATTACTCACACTGAGTCATGTTTCTTCACTTCTCGTGACAAGTAAGTGATAAAACTCATGAAAATCTTATTTCATTTCCACTATGAAAATGTGAAACTATGTTAACATACTTTCCATTTGTTATTTGTGAAACCTTTGAGTTTTTTTTACAAATAAACGAGCAACTACAAATTTGACTATATCTTCCTTTTGTACGATGTCATAAAATAAATTTCATGAAATATTAATACCTTTGGGTCACACTTAGATGTAATTGAAATTGCTTTCATGATTCTTATACCTTATATATGTTTCCATTCCTCATCCTCTAGAACACCTATTTTTTTCCTAAATCTTAAAATACCATTAGTTTCCCATAGATAATTCTTTAGTTTCATCAGTACTTAATAATCTTAGAATAATCTTCAAATTCAATTTCTCCAATTTCCTTCCTCTCACCTTTCGTTAAACACATTAGTTATAAAAAATGTATTGCAACTAATGTGATACCTTATACTCAAGAAGTTTTTGTATGCAGAGAATTGTTAATACTAGTAACTAATCAACCTTCACCATAATTCCAAAAAATCTTCTCCTATCAATCTATCCAAGCCAAAAGCTCACTCTTTGCAGCTCAATTGTATTGACAACATTACTATCTCAGAAAACCCTTATATAAACCTCCCGTAGTAGTCAATTTGCTTCACATAAATTTTGATCTCCATGCCAACCTTAAGACATTCCACTAAAATATTGCCTTTCATGTGGTTGGGATCCATTATATTTTTTTGAGTTGTAATGACATGCACTAAAAGTTACATATCCGCAATCAAAGCTCTCACTTACTCCATTTTTCTTCAAAAATGTTATCAATTATATTTGTATTTATAGGTTGCCTTATACACATATTAATTTTTAACTTAAAGTTTTGAACATATGAATCTCATGTTTATTTGGAAAGCATTAATACTTCATGCAACTTGGTCCATCATACTATTATCCCTCAACATGTTTGTCTAGCTACACCCACCTTATGGTAGCATACTCGACCCAATAATCTATTTTTTCCATTCAATCTCCAGTATAATTTATTTACAACTTTATTACTCTGGTGCAACCATTTGTTAAGGTGTCATTAATGCAAACCCTACTTAAGTACCATACCAAAAAAAATCCACTTTTATCTTTGAAGACAACCTTGACATTTGCTTTGGAAAACTATGTATAAATATCCACTATGCCGAAATACTACTTTTCTAAGTTGTATTATTTATCTCTATTTGAAGCCAAATTATCAAACAACTTAACCCTAATTTGTGACCCCTTCCATACTCATTGTGCAACCACTCACTCCATATTATTCTAATTTTGAAGATGTCGCATTCCTATTCATCACATTTAAATTAAATGTGATTAACATAAAGTCAATTCATCCCAAATATTATATTTAGGTCCTCTAAAGATAGATGTCTCACACTCACTTAGAATTTGAGTCCATTAATAATAACAACAACTACCTACTGTGTATAGAAAAAAATAATACAGAAAAACAAATGTTGGTGTAAAATTATTAACCTAAAACACAACTCCAAAACCTAAAATCAACACTTAATATAGATAATCATTTTACTCTAAAATTCAATGTTTGAGGGTGCACACTCTTTACTAAATTGGAAAGATTTTCTATCTTAATTCTACAAATTTGAAGTACACTTAAAAGACATGTTTTGAATGATTATTTATAATTTGTATGTAATTTGATGTTAGGCACCACTTTAACAGGATTCTTTTCATTCTTAATATTTTCATCTTTATTCACAACAATCAATTTGAAACAAGATTTCAAAAATAACTTTGTTAAAAATCCTATTAGAAAATTTAACTAAGTCTTAAAGTTATACTTCAACAAAATGCTATATGCAGGAGAAACACAATAAACTCACTACCCTCAGGTCATCCTAAGGATGAACCGCTTTGATTCCATTAAATGTAAAACTCCAAAAATACATCTAATTATTACAATACAAGTTTTATATGTTTCTATACAAAGTTAGATTTTTTCAAAACATTTCTAATACATGATTAGGACTTATAGAAATACAAATATATACAATTCATAGCAAAACAAAACCTTAAGGCCTTCCAGGCTCTCCTGCATCTGTATGATCATCTGCTCATGTACATAGTGCAGTCATCGCAGTTTACAACACAACAAGAAAATCAAGGGTAAGCTAGTGAAAATAAATTTTATAATATACACAATTCAATCAAAAGAGAAAACCAAATTACATGGATCAATTTCTCAATTATTCAATCTTCTTTAAATCCCAACATAAAACAATCACATAGATCACACATGGATCTACACATCCAGGATATTATTCAACAAAAAAAATAACAACTGACGCCTTCCGAAAGACTTGTATTAAGTAAGTCCTACCAGAGACTAACACCTGATCTAATACCCAAGACTTAGATTACCAGCGAATCCAAGAAAAAATATAAGGTAAGTTCAATACAACTGAAGTCATGCATCTCATATGTCACGATGTGCATGAACTCTCCCATCATCTTTTTATCACCTGATATATTAGTCAATGTGACTTAGATCACCAGTGAATTTAGGAGATCTCTATTACTACATAGGCATCAATATTTAATACACAACAAACATCACTCCATACATTATCCCATTGTCCCAAATGTATGACTTCAATTCCATACAATTTTCATCATACAGTATCATTCATAACACAATCCACAACATTCAAAACCTTATTTAACATAAAAAAAAAACAACAACTAAGTACTAAACAATCAAAATCTAATATTTCTACAAGTTTAAATGATATATAAATAAACAACATTCCTGCAAGATAACTTGAATTTTGGGATGGCGTCCCCTCCATATCCAGATCTTCTAGCCGAGGGTATAATTAAAAATTAAAGGAAGCTTTCCTTACCTAAAAAAATTATCTTCAAGGCAGTTTCCAAAATCAAGTAGTAATATTATACCAGGATCTAGAGACTTATATCAAGTTATCCAAACATAATTGAAATTCATTATATGGTAGAATAAGTTGAGATGATCAATTTTCTCAACTAACCCCATGAAGATTGATGACTAAATCCTAAGAAAAAACAAAAAATAAAGGATCTGGCATAAAAATGAACTTACTCTGTTTGAAAATCTGATTGGGTAGAAATGTACCCTGTCTCCCCAGCTATTGCATGGTATGATTAGATTTTGAAATAAATGATATATGAAAAAATTAAAGAAAAAAGAAAGAGAAAAAAACTTGGGAGAGATAGAAATATAAGGGGAGGGGGCGGCGGTGTTGTTGTGTTGTGTTTAGTTGGGGTACAATTAACACATTAAAATTATTGTTACTTAATTTTTTTTATTAAAAATGTAAATATAAGAATTTAGTTTAAAATGTAATACTATAAAAAAAACTTAGTTTTATAAACTAATTTTTTTTATTAAAATTCTCATGTTACGTATAACTATGAAACTTACCATCTTAGCTAAACTGACATCTTAAGTATCAATAATCATTTGTCACCATATAAAAAAAAATATTATTAAAAAAAAGTATAAATAAAGAAAGAAAATACAAACGTATAATTTTATAAACTAATTTATTAATCTTTAAAATAATAAAATTAATCACTAGTTGAATTATATATTAATTTATAATTTAATAATGATAAATAATTAAATCTTCATAAAGTGAGATACGGATCTAAATTTTGATTTCAAAATGAATTTAGTTATATTTAAAAATCAATTTAATGACTAAATATAAATCAGTGAATAAATATATAAAAATTAATAACGACAAATTATATAAATATAATTTAACAACAAATTATGTACAAATTAATTTAAGAACTAATTTTATTCAAATCAATTTAACGATTAAATATATGAAATTTGATTTAGTTACTAAATATATAAATATTAAAACATAGTCAATATATTGGTTTTAAATGATAATATATAATATTATTCTGTACCACATTTTTCTGAAATATATTTAAAACTGATAGTTTAATTTTTCTCTTAGTACTTTTAAAATTTACAATTTAATAAATATTGTAATTTAATCCTTATATAGTTGCGCTATTATTTTTAAATTAACACTGTCGATACTTGCTAATTTAAAAAATGGTTTCACGTAACTAGATAAATGCAAAACCTTCTATCTAATTACAAATATACTCTAATACATAATTGTGATAAGATATTTTCTATGAATACTTCAAAGAGATTTTTTTTTTTTTTTAATTTTAATAATACTGAACTAATATGGAACAGTTAATCCAAAATACGTTATTTTGTATCACATTCTAGTAATACACGACAACCCATTAGAGTTATTTATTAGTTTTTAATCCTTTATTCCATATACAAGACAACTTGTGATTTTTGTTTTTTTCCTATTAGCACTCTAAATGCTACTAATTATATTTGTGGGTAGCTGTGTAGAACGGTTTAGTAGGTCAAGAGTGGCTGCTCCACTAAAGACAGTGATATAATGTTCAAATGGAAAATCATAGATCCGATTGTCGAAGATGACCCGATGAATCAAACAAACAAAAGCAGTTTCCAGCCACAAAGCTAAAGACAAGCACAAGAAATCAAACTAACAACATTTAAATATAGTTTGCAATTTTTTTTATTTTCCTACCATGGTTTCTCTGAAAACACCTTCAACATTTACTTTAAACACAAAATTAGTATCTATTACCAACAAAACATAGAATTAAAACTATTAGAAAACTTGAGATTTTAAAATATATATATAAAATAGTAAAAAAAATTTATTGCATCTGGGCCAACATCTGACAAACAGATAAAGGAAAAAATCCATTAACAAGTACATATTTAGAAAAAAAAAAGACCATAACAAATCTGTTAATAAAATTATTATTTGTAAATTTTACCGACAGTAACACTAATTATCGATGAATATATTCTTCGATCATTACCAACGGATGCTCTACTTCGGTAATTAGATGAACATAATATTCCTAGGAGCATATGTTAATGTGTGTATGTTCTGAGATACAACTTATTTACTAATGTATAACTATTAACAAGAACTTAATGAGAATAACATGCTAACAAAATAAGAGTCAAAGGGAAAGTTCACAATGGTGGGAAACAGAGAACGCTCCAGTAGAAGGGGTAGTAGAAGGGGTGACTATGGCTAAATGACTACACCACCTTTTTCTTCTCGAACTTTCCTCACGGTTATGGTGAAGTGGATGTGGTCAAGGTCTTCCAAAGACAGACTAGGGTGAAAGAAGTTGTCATATCACGTAGGCTTAACAGATGGGGGAGAAGATTCGGGTTTGTGAGATTATTTGAGATGAGAAACGCGAGCGCCTAGAGAAGGAGCTGGATAATATTTATATCGGAAACATGAAACTCCATGTGAACATCCCAAAGTACCGAAGGAATCAGCTGGAAATTGTTAAGGAGGAAAGGAGGGCCTCGAGGTTTCCTTACATGGAAAGGCAGAGAGACAAAGGGAAGCGTAAGGAGATATGGGTGGAGAAGGGAAAAAGTCTTTTGTAGAAGCTGTCAAAGGTGAAGAGCAACAAGACAAATGGAAGGGGGGTAGTATTAAAAACACAAATGCATGTTCTGCCTTGGATGGAAAAAAGTGTTATTGGGCAGTTCAAGGATGGTATGGATTTCGATCAGCTGGGGAGGAATCTGTAAAAGGAGGTCTACACAAGATCAAAATGAGATTTTTGGGAGACAAATTAGCTCTTATGACCCCACGAGAGGGTGAGAATATTGGGGATATCATCAAGCCGAATAGAGAATGGTTCGATAATTTCTTCACAAGTATCAAGCCTTGGTCAGTCTTTAGTGTGGTAGACCATAAAATAGTATGAGTGTGATGCTATGGGTTACCATTATCTTACTGGAACAAGGAATGATTTGCAAAAGTGGTAGGAGAATCGATCACGCTAGTATCTGTAGACACATCCACACTGTTATGGGAGAACTTGGAATATGCTAGGTTGCAAGTTCACTCGAGTTTGAGTTGTAACATCAGGACAGTGAAGAGCATGCGGATTAACAATCATACGTATAGTATTCTCATTGAGGAAGAGGCCTCTGTAACCTATGGAGGCATACACATGGCTTATCACTGCGACTTTGATTCATCGGATAGCGTGTCCTCCACGGAAACGTACATAGAGGAGACACTTTTATCTACAAAAAGCTGCAAGGAGGGGGAAAAATCGGGGTCCGGGAGACCTTTCGACCAATAGGGGAGGAGGAGGGTGGAGAGACGGTGGAGGATGGCGTGCAAAGCTCACATAAGACAAAAAATCCATTTGTGGAATCAACTTCAAAAATCAAAACATATCAAAGGAGAGTTCTCAGTCCTTTCATGAAAGGAGAAAGAGTAGGTCAAAAGAAGGTGGCACTAGGTGTTGACCTATATTTTAACCCAGGCCAAGTTTGCACTTTTTCACATAATAGTGTTGTTGCACATGCTGAGCTGGCTAAAGCTGTAATGGATATCGAATGCTCTAGTACTTTGCGAGAACCCTCATGAGCCTGATCAAAGATAGGGAGTTGGAGGCCCATTCCCATGCGGGTCGGGTACCATTCCCAACCCAAACTGAAGCGGGTAATCCTGGGCTAAGGATTACGCAAGCGGAGCAACGAAGAGAGGAATTAGACGTAACTGCATTGTGCAGACGTATAAGCGGAGGCAAGGAGGAGGGAGCGATTGAGGAGGACGAGGTGAATGATGTAGGTAACACAACACTGGTGCAAGGTACGGTACCGGTGACGTCGTCGGTGAAAGGTCCGATACCGGTGACGTCGGCGATTGTTCGTAAACAAGGTAGGGAGGAAGGCAAATCTCAAGAGGGAGTTACACCGGATGTGACGATGCCTCAAGCAGTAGGAGAAGAGGAAGCAATCGCGGGAAGTAGAGCAAGCAACCCCACCACGACGACGAAAGTCGAAAGGCCTCTTCGAATTGGGAGATTTCGCTTCCTACACGAGGCGGTCCGTGAGACTTATCTCAAGGTTTTCGCATGCAGGGGCGTCCTCTCACGTAAGAGATGGTATGTGCTCAGAACCTATATCAGATGGGGACGTTATCAATGCAACTTACGTTTCTGTGAGCCTAGTATTTCAGTAGAACCATCAAAATTATGGGATTGCAAGCCGGGTTAAGATGTCAAGGGGACGAGGAGGAGGTGGTAAAAGAATATCACAGTTTGGAAGAGAGGGATTCAGAGTTTATGAAGAAATACGATGAGGGTAAAAAGGATGGTCATCTATGTTAATAGTAAACCTGAATGTTAGAGGGTTGGGGGGAAGTACTAAAGTTAGGTACTTGAATCACATTATTTCTAGCGAGGGAGCAGATTTTGTTTGTATCCAAGAAACAAAATTGAGTACCATTTCGGATGCAAGATGTTTTGCATTATAGGGTAACAACAATGTGGAGTGGTTACATTACGGAGGAGACAATGGTAGTGGAAGTTTGTTTTCTTTGTGGCATAAAGAAGCATTCTGTTATGACACACATATCATGGGGAAGGGGTTCATTGCTATTTTTGGACAACATAATAAATCAAATTGCAGGTACGTGGTGGTAAATGTCTACGGTGCCTGTTCTCTAAGAGACAAGATTTCTCTGTTGGGGGAGCTGACAGATATGAAAAAGGTATCTCAAGATATGGTTTGGTGCTTCTGTGGCGACTTCAATACTATTAGAAAGAGTTGTGAAAGGAAAGGAGTTAGCATGAGGGATAATCAGTTAGGTGAGATGAGAGGTTTTAATAACTTCATCGATACCAATCTCTTGATTGAAATACCTCTGGTTGGTAAGCACTTTATGTGGTTTAGCTCAAATGGGAAGGCAAAGAGTAGGTTAGACAGAGTACTAGTTACCGAGGAATGGATGCAAATCTGGCCTATGTGCAAGCAGTATGTGCAGAGGAGGGACGTATCAAACCATTGTGCTCTGGTGGTGAAATCCACGGTCAAGGATTGGGGTCCAAAACCTTTCAGAAGCATTGATGCGTGGATTATGGATAGGGGCTTCAATGGTATGGTGAAGGACAAATGGAGTTCGTATTCAACACAGGGGAATGCTCTTACAGTGATTAAGGAGAAGCTGAAGCGGTTAAAGGGTGATTTGAAGGTTTGGAATAGGGACGTGTTTGGTAATATGGAGACCTCAAAGAAGTCAATTTTGTAGGAATTGCAGTGGCGCCTTATCAGAAACTGAGAGATTGCAAAGGATTGGTCTGGTGAGTAGACTGAAGGAAACTGATAAAAAGCTGGAATCCCTTTTATGCCAAAAAGCCAGAGCTAGCTGGTTTAAGAATGGTGATTCGTGTTCTAAATTCCATCACTCATCTTTGAGAACCGTGCACGGTTCTCAAAGATGTAGAGGTGGGGAGGTGAGGGCTCAATGGTGTGAGGAACCGTGCACAGTTCGTGCTGAGTCAAAAAAGTTGTTTGAAAATAGATTTAAAGCTAGTAGAGACTTTGGTGTAAGACTTGATGCGGTAGAGTTTAAATCTTTATCCTAGGAAGACAATCTGAGTTTGGTAGCAGAGTTCACTAAGAAAGAAATAAGGGATGCGGTGTGGCAGTATGAAGGTTCAAAAAGTCATGGACCTGATGTCTTCAATTTCAACTTCATTAAGAATAGTTTGGAGGTATTAAAAGTAGAGATTGTGGCAGTTATGGCTAATTTTCATGTCATAGGTTATATACCCAAGGGCTGTAATGCCTCTTTCATAGGCTTAGTCCCTAAAGTTAGGGACCCTGTAATGCTTGAGCAGTATCGACCTATATCATTAGTGGAGGCTATGTACAAAATTATCTTTAAGGTTCTAGCTGGAAGAATCAAGCAGGTATTGTCCTCTATTATTGATGAGAGTCAATCGGTGTTTATAAAGGACAGAGGGATTCTTGACAGCGTGCTTATGGCCAATGAAGTGGCCGAGGATCTTAGGAGGGGTGGGAGGAGCGGGTTGTGTTTGAAGGTGGATTTTGAGAAGGCTTATGATTCGGTCAGTTGGGCTTTCCTCTATGATATGCTCCATAGAATGGGGTTTCACAGTAAGTGCATTAGTTGGATCAGAGGTTGTATGGAAAGTGCCACAGTCTCAATTCTTGTTAATGGGAGTCCTACGGAGGAATTTAAACCTTCCAGATGACTGAGGCAGGGTGATCCTCTAGCCCCTTTTCTCTTTGTAGTGGTAGCAAAAGGTTTGGGACGTTTAGTACGGCAAGCTTGTAAGGCTAACTTGCTCTCCGGGCTTAAGATTGGTAGAAAGGAAGTTGAATTGTGCGTTCTCCAATTTGCAGACGACACTGTGTTCTTCTCTGAGGACTCCTACACCAATGTGATGACCCTGAAGTCCATCCTTAGGGGGTTTGAGTTGGCTTTAGGGTTGAAGATTTACTTTCACAAGTCAAAATTAACAGGTATCACTGTTCAGAGTTATAATCTCGCTTGTTACACAAAAACTTTGAATTGTACGCAGATGGGTTTGCCGTTTAATTATCTGGGACTTGAAGTGGGAGGAAACCCAAGGAAGAAAAAATTCTGGGAGCCTGTGCTAAACAAACTAAAAGTAAGGCTAAATGTATGGAAAGGGAGATTTTTATCTATGGCAGGGAGAATTTGCTTAATTAAATCGGTCCTTACCTCTACCCCGCTTTACTACCTGTCCTTGTTCAGAGCACCAGTTGCGGTCTACAAAAGCATCACCAGAATACAAAGGAGGTTCCTTTGGGGTTGGGGGAAGGAAAAAGAGTCAATCTCGTGGGTTAGCTGGAAAGTGTTGTGCAAACCAAGAGAGGAGGGTGGTCTGGGGTTGAGATATATCCGAATGTTTAATTCTGCATTATTGGCTAAATGGAGATGGCGTCTTATGGTGGAAGAGCAAGGGAGATGGAAGGATATGCTAGTATCAAAGTACGCCTTGAGTTCAGAAGCCTCGCATTCACCAGTGAAACTTCAATCGTGGTGGTGGAGAGACTTGCTCAAAGTCTGTGGGGAGGGTGGAGGAGACAGATGGTTTCTTAAAGAAGTTGGGTGGAATATAGGTTGTGGAGACAAAGTAAAGTTCTGGGAAGATGTATGGATTGGGAATTCTAACCTTAAATCTATATACCCCAGATTGTATTCACTGTCTTTGAATCAGAGGCAAAAAGTAGAAGAGGTTGGAATTTGGGGTGATTCGGTATGGTGATGGTGCTTAAGATGAAGGCATGCAAGATTCAAATGGGAATCTAAGCTGGAAGAAGAACTAATAATCTACCTGGCCAGGACCAAGTTGTGTAAAGAAGAGAAGGATGTCCAAGTGTGGGGAATGATGAAATAATGTGCTTCTCTGTGAGCTCTACCTATAAATGCTTGGCCGAACAAGGAAGCGGTCCACAACTTAATGTGTTTAAATACCTTTGGAAGGCCAAAGCATTCCCAAGTGTGGTGTCTACAACATGGAGAGTCTTGACGGAAAGTTTACCAACTAGAGAGTGCTTGGGTAGGAGAGGGGTGACTATGAACACTTCTTTATGTGCCTTATGTCAGATCAAGGAAGAATCCTGCCAGCATCTCTTCCTGGAGTGTAAACATGCCATGAGTGTCTGGATCATGTGCTACAGATGTTTTGGTATCCTGTTTGTCCAACCTAAGGACATAAAATCCCACTTTGAGAGCTTCCACCTATCCCAGATTAGTAATAAACAAAATATGGTCTGGAAAGGGGTTTGGACAACAGTTGTTAGGTGTATCTGGGATCAAAGGAATGTGGTGGTGTTTAAGCAAGGTATAGTTGATGCGGAAGAGATGTTCGAAAAGGCTCAAATTAAATCCTGGCTATGGATGAAGCACAAATCAATCTCTTTCAATTATTCCCTTGTGGATTGGATTCTGAACCCAATGATCTGCATTAAAAGCTTCAAGTGAGTGGGTTAGGAAGGCGTTTTGCCATGGCGAGGAAGGTGGGAGGTGATGCAGGTGGGCGTGGAGTGATCTAATGCTATGGAGGGTGAAGGGAAAAAGTTGGTGTGAGGGTGATGCAATAGAAGTTTCGCTTCACCGAGTTAGAAGATGTAGTACTCCCAATTTCATGTAGAAAACTCACAGAATGGTGCAGTATCCTTGGTAGATAGAGTAGCAAGACTCATCCAGTGACAATTCTAGTAATCTGTGATACCTGGACTGTGATGGCTCAGTCCTGTGATGAACCCGATGGAGTAGGGCGGATGAAGAACAAAGAAGATGGTTTGTGTAGATGAAGCAAGTCACTGCAGCAGCTCGTAATCGGGTGAGTTGATCTATAAAAGGAGCGGGCCTTTGGACAGGTTGTGTATGGTGCAAGATGATGAATTTGTGCTGAATTATGATCTGCAACTTTAACCCAAAGTTGTATGACCCTTAAGCCAATTCTGTTGGGAGGTTGGTATTGCTCTGGTGGGAAGTATGCGCCAGTCTGGTAACAATAAGCGGAGTCTCTAGTAGACTTAGGCAGGGTATCATGGGCTGCAATAGAGGTCATGCAATCAAGGAGCAACACTTACAAGGTGTTGTACTGTGGCAATAAAAGAGATGCAAAATTCCAGTTCGATGTGAAGATGCTGTCATGGGCAACACTCTATTGTTTGGTATGCTGAAATTGGATGTGGGGTTGTGCTTATTTCACTTCATTCAAGTTTGAAGCCACTGTTTTTGTGATTTTCTGATTGCTAGTGGTTCCGATTGACCTAAGGCATGTGTTGGTTTTGTGCTGCTGTTTCTAGTAGTCTGCAGGTTGTTTTCTGCATCATACAGATGATTTTGTGAGTCTAGTAGATGCTCTCTGGTGGTCAAGAACCAAAAGCTTCTGTTGCATGGAGTTCCTGATTAAAAAAAAAACATGCTAACAAAATAAGATAAAAAGAAATCTAAAATTATTACAACCAATATCAACATGAAATAGAAATAAATTTAAATTTTATGGGTATCACTAATTAAAATAAATAGTTTTTGTATTCTTAATTTTTTAAAATCATTTCAAATGTCATTTTAAAATTTATTTAAAAAAAATCAACCACTCCCCCACGTATACATGTATGAAATATTATGTATGAAATATTAAATATTGATTGGTGCATAATATTTTGTTTATACAATATGTATGAAATATGAAGTTTAATTCCAATGACGTGATTTTAAAGATATATATATTTTTTTGTTTTGTTCCTACAAAGTCGTATAAGGAACCATGCCATTTTATACAATATCCACATTTATTGTTTAACAGTTTGGATCTTCTAGTTTTTGTTGTTTTTATCTTGCAAAGTCTCATATCTATAAGGTGGTAATGTAATTTCCGAACAACTTCTACATTTATTGATATTATGCAATTTCTGAAGTCTTTTTCTAAAGTCTTTCGTCTTTCTTTCTTTTCTCCAACATATAAAAGATAATTTAACATATATTTACATCAAATTTGAAGAAAAATTAAACACATTAAAGTTCTTACTTGTTTTTCTAACATAAATACAAGTTTATGACTTCTTTGTTAAATTTAAAAGAGTAAGCATACTCTTATTTAAATAGTTTATTAGACATGAAAATTTGATTTTCTCTGGAAAAGATAAATTTATGACCATGATAATAAGCAATTTATAGCAATCACTAAATAATAAAAACTATTTATCGTTTTCAAATAAGAAAAAAAAATTATGCCACTCATTGCATTTTTATCGGTTCCAACAATATAAGAAATTAAGATTGAAACAGTCAAGAGTTGTTTCGTAATTAACAAGGCAAGGTCAGCTTTTTTATTTATTTTTTTAATTTTGTAATTAGCGACTGAAGTTTTGTCTTCTGCTCCTGTCATACTTTGTTTGGTGAGTTATGATGCATCACATGTTATATATATGGTTATTTATAAATTAGGAAGACCATACATATCGATTTTGAATAAATGTGAACATCCAAGTGTTTTTGGCAAAGATGTTAAGTGATAAATAAGATTGTTTTGTCCATATTTATGTTCTCATCAATTACGATGAGTTCAAAGTTTAATTCTATATAATTTGAATTAAATTATTAAATTATTGTAGGCGATTTAGTTTGTTAACTAATTTCGATTAATATTTGAAGATTGTTCTTACAAGTTGATCCAAGTAAACAAGGAAATGACCAAGGCCTTCCAGAGACCATTCACACTTTGAGCAGACATCTCAACAATCAAGTCAAGTCCCCACCAAAGATCTAGAAGACCTCACCAGAAGAAGAAGTGGACATAGACTAGAACACCAAATGTTTTTTCTTCTGGTCTTCTTAAAAATAAAACATGTTGTAAATAATTTGGGCTCACTTTAGGGATAAAAATAGCAAGATAGGCTACAATATGTGCCTTTAGCATAATAAGGGTTGTTGTTATCATTTTAGCTTGTGCCTAGCCCTTTAGGAAGGAAATTTGACCTCTAAAAGAACAAGCCTAGGGTGCGGTTTTGACTTAGTCAAACCCTAAAGGTTACCCCTCACACTTTTACAACAATGCCCTTGCTCTTCTTGTTTTCCAAGGCACCCATTCCTATAAATAAGGGGCATGTTGAATTTGAATAGAAAAGAAACTCTGCACAAATTGTGTGAGGCTTATGTGAGGCTTGTGTCCTCTTATAATGTGAGTTGATTTTAGATTGTTCCATTTTAGAGGTGACACTTTACTTATGATTGAGATTTTAGAAATTATATGGTGAGACCTAGGGAAGATTCCCACTGGACATGAACTTAACCAAGTGGTTAAGTTAGTGTGAAGGTTCACTTCTAAAGGCAAAAGGAAAAACACAAGTATATGGTGATTGATGATGAAGGGTCGAAATTAAATGAAAATGGAAGTAAAGATTAATGAAGATAACCAAAGAAAAAATACATAAACAATAACATAATATGGAGAGGAAAAGGGCGTGATGGAAGAATGGAAAAAAGTGAAGGAAAAGGAAGCTTATGGATGAATGGAAGAGAGTTGGACACGCCACTTGGAGTGTGGTTTCTCCAAGATGAGTGTAGAGGGTCACCATTTGAGAGCTCTCAACTCACTTAAGATAAAACCTAATGCTAAGAGGACACAAGCCTCACACAAATTGTGCAGAGTTTCTTTACTACTCAAAATCAACATCAAATACATGAGGCAAGACACCCTATTTATAGGAATGGGTGGCTTGGTGGGCAAGAAGGGCATGGGTTGTCTTGTATTAAGAGAGGGGGCGGCCTAGGGTTTGACTTATGGTCAATGCCGCCCCTAGTCCTAGCTTCTAGAAGCTAGGGCTACATTCTAACCCTAATGGACTTGTCATGGCCCAATTTGATAAATACCCCCTATTATGTTGTATGAGCCTACTCTAACTTATTTTGCTATTTGGACCCCTAAAATGAGCCTAAATTATTTACAACATGTTTCTCTTATGCAAAGACAAGAAGGAAGTGTTGATCAAGTGTGATTATGTGCTTTGAAGAATCCAAATTCAAGGTGTTTGATGAGAGGCTGGTGTTTTTGCTGTGCTTAGGTGGGATCTGGGTAGAATAAAGTGTGTTCCACTCCTGTATTGAATTTAAAACTGATGTGATTTAAAACCTTTTCGAAATCAAGTGTTTTTCCAACTAAGTGAAAAACAACCTGTTGTTTTGTCGAATCAACCGGTTGTTTTACTCTTAGGAGTTTTGAAAAGGTTGAAAACTGGTTTGGTTTGGTTTGGTTGACTTAACTATCAAGCCAAAACAATCGGTTGTTTCGTGGATTCAACCGATTATTTCTTTGAAAAACCTAAACAGAATTCTGTTTTGAATGGTGAATCTGCTTTAAATGTTTTCTAACTGAATACGCTCCTTCATTAATTGCTTTGACCAATCTTTTGGAAAATATAAATGGTTTGTTTATGTTTTCAAAAAAGTAAGAAACATTTTTGAGAAATTCAGTTTGATAGTTTTGATTCTAAGATTTCAAGATTCACATCAAGCTTTGGGTTTTCAAGGGAGAGTGGAATAGGATTGTAATTGTATTCAATTCAGATTGTACTGTGATCATGTGTAATCCTTTCTAAACCTACTGTATTTATGGTGTTGTGTTGCCAAGGAGTATTGTGTGCTCTTGAGGTGTTCAAGATCAATACTCTTAGTATGGTTTGCCAAATTTAGTGTGTTTCTTGAAGGGTTCAAGGTGACTACTTTGGTGGTTTGTGTTTTGTAATCTGGTTTGATTGCTTAGTGGACTACCTAGTGATATTCTGGGGACTGGATGTAGCTCTTGGTTTAAGAGTGAACCAGTATAAACTGTTTGTGTATTTCTCTCTTACCCTAAACTCATTTAAATTCTGTTTTAAGCTTTGCTGATATAAACAACTGATTTTTTTCTGTTGCTTTACTGTATAATTGCTTAAATTCTTGGCTAACTTGATTCATGTTCTGGATTTACACAAAGAATTTCATTAAACATGAAAATGTTTTCAAAAACCCCTCTTAAACAATTCAACCCCCTCTCGTTTAAGGCCATATATTCTAACAGGATGAACTTTTGATATTCTGGTTTATATCTGTTTCTTCTTCTGTTGATGCTCGCTCAAGGTGTGGTGAGGCCTGACTTTGTATGTTGAGATGACTGTTCTTTTTGAGAAATGCTTGATTTGTCCTTAGTCATCTACTGGTTCTTGTGCTTTATATCATCTTAGAATTAGGTCTTATCTTATGAGAGTTGAGAGCTCTTCAAGTGACGACCCTCCACACTTATCTTGGAGAAACCACACTCCAAGTGGCGTGTTCAATCTCTTCCATCACCATAAGCTTTCTTTCCTTCATCTCTTCTTCCATTTTTCATTACTTCATTTTTCTTTGTGTTAATGTTCTTGTTTTTCCTCCACTTTTCCATTCGATAATTATCATCTTAATGTGTTACATTTCATGTTCTTCCATTTTCGTAAACCACATCATAATCACCCTATCTTGTGACTTTTCTCTTTTCCTTCGGAAGTGAACATTCACACTTACTTAACCACTTGGTTAAGTTTTTGTCCAGTGGGAATCTTCCCTAGGTCTCACCATATAATAGCTAAAATCCAAAACATAAGTAAAGTGTCACCTCTAAAATGGATAAATATAAAATCAACTCACATCATGTGGTATTCAAAGCATAGGTATTTTGATCTTATCTACTTTAAGTTGATTTCGGCACTTTACTTTTTTGCACCTTTAAATTCTTGCTTTTACATTCAAGCAATTTCAATTCAGCTTTTATTTTCTTGTCTTTTACATTTCGACACTTTTATTCATTAGCATTTCTTTTTTCGCTTTTGAATGTTTATGTTGTGTCCTTTTTTGTTCTTAACTCTTTTTGCTTAAGTCATATGTTCTTAGTGTTTCTATGAGTCTTTTATTCCTTCTACTTATTTTGCTTTTAATTGTGAAGTTATAAAAGTAACTAGAAATTTGTTTGAGTAGAAGTAGATTGAGTTCCAAACATAGATTTCAAGTGTTCATTTAATTTGAATCCCAAACATTTTTTGACAATTGGAAGTGAATGAAAATATGCATGACAAGAATTATGGACATCTTAACTCCATAAACCATAAACAAGGATAAAAAAAAGGTTGCCCAAATATCATTTCCTTTTCTTCAATGAGCAACATTTCTACAAAATGGATTCATTTTATTTGGCAAATTGATTTCATCATTGTGGAATTTATCCTTTTGCTTTTACAAGTTCTAGAAATAGTAAAACTTCATGGTTAAAAGTGAAGTAAGTGCCTTTGAGTCTTCTTTTGTGCTTTTTCTTGTTTGTCTCTTTAAAAAGTTTTGTCATTATCTCTTTTCCAACTTGGTTTAGCTTTCATGATTTTGAGATTTTCTTGTTTGTCATTCAAAACTCTTTAGTTTTGTTGTGGATTATTTTGGGATCAAGTGTAGGGGCTTTGTCCTTTTTCATTTGAAGAGCTTGCAAGCCCAGATAGATCTTTGTTTGAGAGAAAATTTTCTTCTTGAGTACTTTGCTTATTTCTCCTATTTCATACGTAAACGAGAAATACAAGTGAGGAGATAATTACTAATCTTTTTCACTAATTGTTGTTTCTTGTTGTGCAAAATATTATGGCTCACTTATCTTCAGGGGAATCATCCAAACCACAATCTCCCCAAAAGGCTTTTCTTTTGGGTGAGCTTGCGAAAGCTAAGAAATCATTAGCCGAAAAGGATGAAGAAATGCGACAATTGGTGGAGAGAATACAAAGGCTTGAAGCGGCACAAGAAAGGCAACCTAGAGGAAGGAGGTGGGAACAAAGGAGAGCTTCAAGAAGTTACACCCATTATGGTAGCCAAGAGGAAGATCAAGATTTGAGGATGCACCAATAAGATGAAGGGCAGCACCAACACCATCCTTCTAAACCTTCTTTTCCCTATGTAGAATTGCCTAGCTTTAGTGGGGAAAGTAACCCAATATTTACTTAGGATGGGGGCTAAGGTAGAGAAAATTTTCAATGTATATGAGGTCCAAGAGGACCAAAAGGTAAAGCTAGCCTCCCTAAAATTCTTAGAATATGTCATGCAATGGTGGCACCAAACTGTAATGGACATTGGTTTGAACAAGAGACCATTCGTGGTCTCTTGGTATGATTTAAAGGAATGTATGCCCGCATGGTTTGTTCCTCCTCACTATAGGAAGGAACTCTTGTTGAAGTTCCAACGACTTCAGCAAGGACCTAGGAGTGTAGATGAATACTTTAAAGATTTGGAAACCACTTTAACAAAAGTTAATATGCATGAACATGAAGAGTCAAAGATTGCTAGATTTATGAGTTGATTAAGAAGAGAGATTCAAAATGTTGTAGAACTTTATGAGTATACTTCTTTAGAAAAATTGGTTCACCTAGCCATCAAGGTTGAATCACAATTTTTAAAGAACACTTCTTTCGAAAATACTCAAAATGATGGTTTCTATAACTCAACTTGGAAAGGTAAAAATCAATTTTCAAAACAAGATAATCCTTCCCAAGAATCCACCCCACAAACTTCTACGAATCCTTCTCCTTCTAGGACTAAATCACCAATCAAAATTGTACCGTCCCGTATCCGGGCGTTGACTAAGTCAAGGTCAAAGTCAATACCAGGAGTCAAAGTCAACACAAGGCGTTGCCTAGATGAAGAGACGCCAAGTGCCAGCGTCGTCAAGAGGAAGCGTCGCCAAGGCAAGGCGTCGCCAAGGCAAGGCGTCGCCAAGGCAAGGCGTCGCCAAGGCAAGGCGTCGCCTAGGTGAAGGCGTCGCCCAACCAGGGCGTCGCCAGATCAAACATTACTAAAGCAAGGCAATCACAGTGTGGTTCCCCGATACCCATGGGTAGGAAAG
>Ga0123342_1002979_pt1 | contig 27731 bp, 18 predicted proteins | sample Turbeawhitnodule_FD_89960 | JGI IMG/M metagenome (GOLD analysis project Ga0123342, IMG submission 89960) | Root nodule microbial communities of legume samples collected from Mexico - Turtle bean Mexico white nodule | ecosystem: Host-associated > Plants > Roots > Nodule | place: Mexico: Nepantla... | reverse complement strand
TATATTCATATTATTAATATTATATTCATATTATTAATATTATATTCATATTATTAATATTATATTCATATTATTAATATTATATTCATATTATTAATATTATATTCATATTGTTAATATTATATTCATATTGTTAATATTATATTCATATTGTTAATATTGTTAATAATAATAAGTATAATAAAAATCATAATCATACTAAAGCATTTGCTTGGTGTAGTGGTTAAATTTTCTTTGAGTTATTCGAAGGAACCTGGCTTTGAATCCCATTGCACATTTTATATTTTGGTGCCAAAATTTACATACGGATTTTGATCCGTATGTAATTCGCGTTTTTCTTGTAGTGTAAGTATAATAATACAATTTTATCATTCTTCAAGGGACTAATTTACCTACAAATTTTGACGGTTACTATGGAATATTTTCGTAGATAAAAGAATGTGAAGATTTCCTTAAAAATGTATTCGATGTGAAATTTTCATTAACTTTCAAAAGCAATTTTTCCTTTTTTTTAACTTTCACATCTTTATTTTTCATTTTCTCTTTTTTTAGCTCTCTTGGTGAAAAAGGTTTCAATGAATATGTTTTTTAAATAATAAGTATTAGAAACACCATAATATATAACACCTCTATCAAATTGACATGGTCTTCTTAATAATAGTTTCCATAAACATAATCTCACAAATAATATTAGCATTATAGTTAGCAATAGAGAAAGAAAACAAGACTTGTTTATCCACAAACAACTCATCTTCTTTGTTTAACCATTGAATCTCTTGAGGACTTGGGCCAGGAATGGTTGATGAAAATAGTTTCCATTAATGATTTATTATTGACTAGAGTTACTGTAAGAAAAATATTGTCTTTTGAGAATCATATCATTATTACTACAAGAAGTAGAAGATAAAGAATTCGAGGAAAAAAGATGAATGCATACTATCCACATGTCTTTCTTCTTTTAATACCACATTTTTTTTTAGAATTAATTAGAAAAAGATTAAATGATAATGATCATTATGCAAGTAATAAATATTTTGGTGTAAGAAATCACACTTGAAGATAATTTATAGAAAAAAAGTATGTATATCAATTAAAATAATTTCCTTTATTATTATTATTATTATTATTATTATTATTATTATTATTATTATTATTATTATTATTATTATTATTATTATATTGTTATAGATTATTACTCTTATTCTATACATTGATGACGAAAAAAAGGGATAATAGTCTTCCCTAAGTTGTATGTTAATAAGAGGAGGAAAATATTAGCGTGTGTCTGTGATACATTAATCTGAATGGTTAATGTAAAATATGAAAGGTTGAAATTCATTTAGTTTTTATTTATTTATTTACGGTATTTTTTTTTGCATTAAAAGATATGGAAATTAAACTTCTTAAGTAACGTTTTAGTTTTGAGTCTAATAAATTAAAATTAGATGCTATTTTTTTTTTATCTTTTGGATTTACTTAAAATGTATTCGCATGGTAAACCCTTTTATACTTTCATTTAATTGTATACCTAAAATAAGTTATTAAATTTTATGATAATTAATTAAAATAAATTTAAAATGATTTCTGATTACATAAAAGTGCTACTAAACAAATTTCACTGTCCTAATTGCACTATATAACTTTCAAAATAGTTATTATAAAAATCAATAAGGTTATCACAAAATATATAATAGTATAAAACTATTTTACATTCTAGTATGTATGCCTAATTTAATTAAAATATGATGATAATTGTTACAATTGTACAATTGAAAAATATATAATTTTTTTTAAGTGATTGAAGTGAGTTATTTAATGGTTAAATATGAATTATCCATCCAACATTTAGATCAGTTCAACCTAAATTTTGCTGGTTTATTCCAAATTTTTCACTTGTTGACGAGCAGTTTTTAATATCAAACGAATCTTTTTAAAAGGTAATTTTAATGTGGTCGATTTCTCTCTTTTTTGCAATTAGTTTCGCTGCACACCTGCTCTAGCTAATTATCCAGATAAATCTATTTTAAAATAATCAATTAAATATAACATAGGTAAAAAAATCCTTCTTTAATTATAAGATAATGCAATAAATTATGTTAAATACTGACTCGCCTAAATAGTTACGTGTTATCTTATAAATACATGTTATTATGTTGAAACAAATGTAGTATTTAATAATAATTTAACATTTAATAACAAACCGAGAATCACAATCAAAGACATAATAGCACAGTGGAAGACCAAACGATCATCAATTATTTCGCAAGTGTTAGAGTTCTAAAATAGTATAACTTTTAAACTAATAATACATAAAAATTAAACTGAAAAATGTCCAAATACTGTGGTCCATCTTCCATGTAAATCTTGAAAAAATTAGAAATAAAAGTGTATGTAGTTGTAATTTTACAGCAGTTGAGTACAGAAAGGAGTATTGCAGAGTAGTGTTGTAATGTGGTTTGTTTTTCATTTTGACCCTTTTAGGGAGAAGAGTGAGGAAGCAAGAAAGAGAATATGGAAGGTTGAAAATTTGGGCGACCTTTGAGTGAACCCCACAGATGGGGTGAGAAACTCAAGCAATGAATGGGAATGCAGTAGAATACAAAACAATACCATCAGCTGGTTAGTTGTTGGGTTTATAGGAAGGAAGGAACTATGTAATGTTGTAATTATGTTATTATTGTGAAGTGAAGTGAATCCTCAAAACAAAAACAGCTGTAATAAATCATAGAAACAAACAAACAACGAAACAGTGTCAGCAATAAAACAAGGCACAGAGAAACTGCAAAAGTCAATAAGGGCAACCTATGCCTTTTGGCCCCCATTCTCATTCCGTTGCTAACAAAACTACACAAAGACTTTCTCAACAAAACCAATACCAGACGGTTATCTAAGTCTACTCTTCCAACCATCCCCTATTCCATCTTCCTATTCCTATTCCTATTCCTATTCCTATTATATCAATCAATACAATTTCGCTTCTTATGTGTTCTTCTCCTTCTTCCCTTTATTTTTTTTTCTCTCTCTCCTTCCTCTAACAATTAACTAGAGACGACCCAATTACCTTGCAGATCTTTTTCCAGGGAAAAGTTTTGATTTTTTGATCGGTAAGGGACTTTTTGGATTACCACTCCATTATCTGGGTCTTGGGAATTTCCCTTTTTTTTTTCCTTTTTTTTGTTTTTTTTTTCTGGGATGATTGAATTGCTTGTTTTATTGATCGGCCTTCTTTTGGAATTTGTTTAGTTTTGGACTTTCACTCACGTTGAGTTTTTTTTTCTTGTTTGCAGTTTTGTGATAAGAGTTAGATGTTGAGTGATAGACGGAAAGGTTGAGGTGGGGCTGGATTATATGGACAGTCTTTGTTGCTTCAGCTCTGTCAGCCAGGTGAGGAATTCTGTCCCTTTTGTAATATTTTCTTTTTCTTTTTCCCTTCTTTTGGAAATAATCAATCTTCATATGAGGATGTCATGTGGTGAATGGCTGATTGAGAATTTGAGAATTAAGCTCTGGTGCTGTGCTAGTGAATGGACTTGTGACTTCTCCAAATTTTATTTTCTTAATCTTACTCGATGAAAAAGGTTTTGTATATTGATTATTTCTGTTTAACAGTTGTCAATAACCAGCTCTTCTAAAAGCTTAAGCTTTTGATAGAGACGTAACAATGTTTTTTTTCATGTCTCTGACATGGTCGTCCGTGCAAGAATGTTTTGGACTTGAAGACTAGAGAATGAACGAGCATGCTTTATCTCATACTTCATACTGACATTTAATTATAAAGAACAGTGGGGCCATGGAGATTTTCCTATAATAGGATTGCACTACAAGGATTTTCTTACCTTGTTTAAGGATGCACTTAATAAGTATATCTAGGAGCCGGTGATTCAATGCTTGCCTTTTGAATATGGTATAGTCCTAGTGAGAGTTAAAAAGTAAATTAAAACTGTGGAGAGAAGCTTTGGAATCACATGGTTTCCGATTAAGCAAAAGGAGAGTATATGTAATGCAAATTCAGAAGAACATGTGCTAGCATTGGGTTGGATGTGAAAATTGGCAATCATACTATACTAAAAGGCTATGTGGTTTTGGTATCTTCTATTTATTGCGAAGTGACTGAGAAAAAGATGTAAATCATGGACTTTGGATTGAATCGATGAAATTGGTAAATGACTGTCTTATTTGTGATAAAAAAAAAGGAGCTCACCAGGCTTAAAGGGAGATTGACTAAATACCTACAAGGCCAACTGTGTTTATGGTATGTCTTAGAAATTGGTTTTGGCTCTAATTCAACACTACAAAACTTACTTGTGAGGTGAGAGTTTTTTCTTACATATATACCTTAATTTGGTCATAGAATTAATTGATGTAGGATCTCCATCACATTTTCCTCGCAATGATAATTGGATATTTCAAGTGTGAAGTTTGCAGAATTGAACACTTGTTGGTGGTCTGATAATGACATAATAACAAGTGACTGGACAAGTCCAACAACAATAGTTCGGATAAACTCTGATCTTAGAATTTGAATTTTAGTCTAACTCAATCCACAAAGTTAGTTAATGATGTGAGAAGTATCTTCCATTTATATACTTTAATTTGGTTACATCAGTAGCCAATGTGAAATTACCAACACTTGAATGTTGGGTGGAGAAGTGCCAGCTAAAGCACGAGTATTGAAATATAATATTTTGGTAGATGAATGTACTTGCTAGATAAAATAGGATTAATGTTGGATATTTATAGAGGAATACCACCTATCGAGGAGCATTTGACATACTCTTGCCTGACATGATTTGTCCATGTGTGGAGGAGAACAACTAAATCCCCTGTTGAAAGAATTGATTAGATGGAGGATAGATCAATAACAGGGTAGTGGTTGCCTAAGGAAAAATCCTAGAGAAAACATTGAAAAAGCATATAATGTAAAAGTTCTTTCTCATAATTTGGTTTTAAATAGCAGACAGTGGTATTTTTTTATTGTTGTACCTGACGACATCTTTTGGTTTTGTTGTGCATACAGTAGAGTTTGCATAGAATAAACTCAAACCCTTGGTCCTAGAAGCGCTAATTCCAAGTGATTATCTTCTGTTTTTCTCATGATTAAACCAATGGATTGTTGATCCTTCGTTATTTAATTTAGGCTATATAATCTCCACCTTTTTGCACTTCAAATTATGTGTGTGCCTTGATGATCCATTCTTCACTTCTGATGATATTCACTTTCTTAACTGCCATAAAATACGAACCATGGAAATTCAATCTGAGCTCTGGTTGGAAGAACTCCTTTACTTATGATTGAAATTTTCTTTTTACTCCATTGTTCTCTTTCCAAGCATTCTCAGAGGTACTGCAAAATGATTGTTGAATAATGTTCAGAAGAGAAGTGGATGGTTGGCATGAGGCATGTCCAGAAGATCAGTTGATGATTAGAATGAGAAAATTTGAATCTTCTGAATTGGCTTGATCAACACATAGCTGGAAGAGAACATGATGAATGATGCAAGAATAGATCTAAATTAAAAAAACTGCCAAAAAAAGCTAAAAAAATATACCAACTATGCCAACCAATTTAGGAATAAGAACCAAGTAGCTATGATATGGCCTAATGGAAAGAAATGAGCTAAAGAAGGCGAAAGCAGATAAATCCATGTGAGGAGTTAATTCAAGGAAAAAGAGGTAAGCTAAGCTCTGGAAAGAATACAACACCAATGCTGGAATAGACCCCAACAAGTCTAACATGGGCCGGAGCAACCAATAGGAACAAATGTTATCAGACAATGGGAGTTTCTGATACTTCAAACTTGGTAGCAGATACAGCGATGGAATCAGATCATCAGATCAAAGATGGTTCCATGTCAATTAACTCTCTCAAAAGCTTAAGCTATAAGTGAAAGCCTAAAATTGACTTTATTTTTGTTTACAATTGGCATTTGCGAGACATGCTAATTTCAAATGGCTATTTTGGTGATGATTAACACAAAAAATGGTCTATTGTGCTAATCAGTGGGTTTTGTTCTACTTTTCTGTAATGCCTCTTTTATTTCCTTGTGGTGCCTTATACTATGTTTAGTTATGCTGATAGGCAATATTTTTGTACCATGCCAATGATTGATTTGTGGCAGTATCCGGGCATTGATTAAATAGTAGACACCATTGCTAGATGGAAATATAAGATCATTGAGTATTTAATATGTTTTTGACATTGTCTTAGTGATATCTTCCGACTTATATTCCCTTTCGATAATCACAGATGTAAATTTTTCCTTTCCTTTCCTTTAATGTATATACATTATTGAAATATGTTAATCAAAATCTATAAAATCTTCTGTTGTATTTCAATTTCTCTATCTTTAGGTGGTTGGAGGACGTTCTTCATGTAACTCTGGCAAGGGCAAGAGCAGTCAGTCCTCAGTCAAATATGGCTATAGCCTAGTTAAAGGGAAAGCAAACCATCCCATGGAGGACTACCATGTAGCAAAATTTCTCCAATTCAAAGGGCGAGAGCTTGGCCTTTTTGCCATATATGATGGACACCTGGGAGACAGTGTGCCGGCCTATTTACAAAAGCATCTGTTTTCTAATATCTTGAAGGAAGTGAGTTGTTGAATCAAACTAAAGAGCTGTTATGATTTATTACCATAATTTCATCTGATTTATCTGGAAAAGGGTTTTTTCTTCATTTCTATTTTATATTGCGTATAGTATACTGATTTCTTTTGTTCTCAACTTCCTATACCTTATGGCAATCAATATAAGGCTATCAACCATATAAAAGTATAAAACATTTTAGTTTTAGTCTTGAAGAGGTTGATAAGATCTCTGTCCTACCAAGATAAATTTGAAAGGTTGAGTACTGCTAAATTTGGTTTATTATACTTTTTTTAATATCTCAAATATATTTATGATTGTGAATTTGTTATTCTTTATCCAGGAGGACTTCTGGAATGATCCATTCATGTCCATTTCTAATGCCTATGAAGCAACAGATCAGGCAATTCTTACTCATAGTCCTGATTTGGGGCGAGGAGGATCAACTGCAGTGACTGCAATTCTCATAAATAATCAGAAATTATGGGTAGCCAATGTAGGAGATTCACGAGCTGTTGTGTCAAGGGGAGGGGAGGCTGCACAGATGACAACTGATCATGAGCCCAATACTGAGCGGGGCAGCATTGAGACAAGAGGTGGCTTTGTCTCAAACATGCCAGGTTCATCAATTAACCCTCTCCAAGTTCTCTGAGTTGTTGCTTTATGTGTTCAATGCTGATTTTTTGCTATAATATGAGATATTACTAGTCTCATAATCTAATTTGCATTTTCAAATTACAACATGTGACTGTAAGAGAGATGGAGATGATATGTGTGAGAGAGATAGAGGTTTGACTCATGATTTTTATTCATTAGAAAAGTCAAGGATGGGTTGAATGAAACTATGGAAGTTTAAAAAAGTGAAGGATAGATTAAATTAAATGAAAGTAAGTAAGCTACAGTCCTTATAAGTAACCTGAATTTCAATGTAAGATATTATCCATATTGCTTTATATATGGCCACCGTTCCAGTTTTTAGGATGACTGAATCATACGAGATATCTGTAAAGTAGAATGATTATCAGATGGTTGTGGCTAATGCATGTTAAGTTGTTAACTTCACTACACTTGAGAATAAATTCAAGATAGATTTCTGTAATTTTATTCTACATACTTTGAGATAGATTTCTGTAATTTATTCTGCAGTGATTTTTTTTGAGAGATATTTTTCTCGGACTAAATGACAAATTATTCCTATATGCTTATGCTTAGTCTTTTCTTAGAAAATTGGATTAGATGTCACTGTCATGTGCAAAGCTGCTTGGTTATCTTTATCACAACACAACTTCATTTGTTGAATGTTCCCTGAATTTTAATTTTGTATTGTTTTATCCAAATAATATCACAGGCAGCTATGGCCAAGTTCTATACTCACCTTCCACCCTTGATCAAACAATGTCAATGTACTTTATGCATCAATATAACATATTTGTGTTCCTTTCATTCATACGATCCATTCTGGGTTTTGTCTTGTTGGAAAGTTGCCTTAATTGTGGACGGCACTCATAACCTGCCTTATTTACTACCATTTTGGGAGTTGTCTTAATTCTGGTCTTAAAAGGTTGTTGGTTTAGTCTTGCATCAACTAGAGATCTGACTTGATAAAACATATATAGATTAGGCAATTCTTACTTTATACGGTTTTGTGGGATTAAGTTAGACATTAAGGTCAATTTGTAATTTATATATATATATATATATATAGAAATTTATATAATTAAGTTTTAATTAATTTCGTATAAATCTATTTTCTATTAAATAAAATGTGTAAAATGTTCGGTATTTTAAATAGAATCGAGCTAACAAGCGGTTGAGTCATTCATAAGCTTGAATAAAGTCATTCACAAGCTTGAATTTTGAAAGAAAAAGTTCATATGAACTCAAGTGGAGTTTTGAGTCAGCTGAATCAAGCTTGATTTATTTCCGACCCTAGTGTGTGGATTATAATGCAAACATAGAAGAAAAAATTCAGCCTCAGATTGTCTATTTAGGTATTTTTTTTGTTGGGAGAACAGTTAAAATTTTCAAACAAATGCAAGTTGGTGGAAATTCAAAAAAAGTGTACTCCATGAGGTAGTAGAATATATGTTGACTCTTGGAGAATTCCACTATCATTATGAGAGGCTAGGTGGAGAGGTGGGACAATTTAAGTTTACTAAATCACATTTTTGAATGAAGTCATTTACCACCAATATAAATGGGAGCTCATAGGAAGAGAGAAGACACTGTACTAAGTAAGACACACATAAGTCTATACTTGATACCATCTTAGGAAATGAACTTAAAGTTTAACTTAACCTTACAAAATCAGCTTGTAAGGTGATGATGTTTATACCCAGTTAAATACTATAATTTGGACATATTTCTAGTCCATGTGGGATTTCCAACACTTATAATTGAGAAATTTTTTTCAACTTTGTTTAGAAAACTTGTAACCGAGCAGGCTTTCCAAATTTGTTCAAAAAACTTGTAATGAGAACAATTTTCTCAAAGTTAGTTATCTTGTTTAAAAGAGTGAACATTTGTTGAGATGTTCTTGTGAACATAGACAAGAAATGTAGCCAATAAGTTTATTATTTTGGAATGGAATCATTTGTTTCTAGGGTTTTCTAAGTTGTCTTTAAGTGATGCTCCAAATGGTTACTATTTTCTGTGTTAAAACGCTACCAGAGGGGCATGCTACTCATTTTTGGCTACACTTAAATTCTGTCCCAATTTATCACATGTTCACTTTGTAGAATGACTCTGAACTTCTCTGTTTGGACTTAGTTCTTCATTGAGCATCTTTTTCCCATTAATCATGATTTGTTATTACTATTACCTTAGTATCATTATGGTTTATTATTATCATCATCATCATTATTTTTTTCTAGAGAATAAAGGAAAAAGTATTATAGTTCAACGTAACTACTCTCTACCATCTATAGTGTCCTACACTTGGGATAAGTATTACACTCTTGAGGAGAAATCATACTAGGAGGAATGATTTGACATCACTGTAAAGTCCAAATTACATGAATAATTTGAGTGGATAACTTTATCACCATCACCACAGTTACTGTCAAATTAAAAGTTCTTTTTCAAATAAATTATATCTGCAAGACTAATTTGAAAAGAAAAAAAAAACGTTTTACATTTGAAATGAATTAAGAATCGTTTGATTACATTCAAAAGTTAAGATAACAAGTAGTAATAAAGTTTACATTCTATAGGGCATTACTTGGTATAAGTTTGTGAAATTTTACTTTCTATTTTGTAATAATTTCTTCATTTTTGTGGTTTATATCAGGTGATGTTGCAAGAGTGAATGGGCAGCTAGCAGTTTCTCGGGCCTTCGGAGACAAAAACCTCAAAACACACTTGCGATCTGATCCTGACATTCAGTGCGCTGATATTACCCCAGATGTTGAGCTTTTGATACTTGCTAGTGATGGTCTATGGAAGGTTGTTTTTATTCTCTTTTTCTCTGTTTTTCCAGTAAGGAAAAAAAATGCACTTTCCATTCCTTAACTCACCTTGGATTTGTTATTTCTTTTACATCTGTCCTACAACAAATTTAATTCATTATTATTCCAATTTTTTCCCAGATCCAAAAGTTTGTCCCAGTTTCTAACTAACATCATTCCAATTGCTAATAGTGGCATCTTATGTTTGGACAAGTGCACCATTGACACTACATCTAGGATTTCATTTCATTATCATTCCAAATATTTTCCCAACAGAAAAGCTAATGAATGACATACACTTCCAAAAGGCTCTATTATTGAGTCAAATATATCAAGAATCACTAAAAAGTGTTACATAGGGTGTTGCTGCTAATACTTTTTTTAAGCCATACATGCAAGTTCCATTAGCATTTTCAGCAGGTTTAGTGATTGGAATGAGTGTTAAAAAGTTTAAGTCTCTTGTATTGTAGGTAGTTTATGCATGAAGCTTTTACATAAATGTTTTCTTGTTTTGGAAGTGTTAACATAGAAGTCTAAGACAATAGAAAATGAAACTAAATGACACATTGTTTTGGTAAATAATTATTCCATGCATTTATTCCAGGTAATGGCAAATCAAGAAGCTGTTGATATTGCAAGAAGAATAAAGAATCCACAAAAGGCAGCAAAACAACTAGCCACTGAGGCATTGAACAGAGACAGCAAGGATGATATTTCCTGCATTGTAGTTCGTTTCAAGGGTTGAAAAATGGAACACACTCTCTCTCTAAAATCAGGGTATATATTTATATTCTACAAATCAAGATGCAATTCCATACCCATCAAAATCCATTATTAATTTGGAATATCCTGCAAAAATAGGTTTTTCCCCTTCCCTTCTTCATATGTAAAAATATAAAATTTTAATTCTCGAATTTAGGTCGTGGCGTTTAGTATTTCTTTATTTCGTCGTTGTGTAGATTCACACCATAATTTTCTTTTAATATGCATCATTATTATTATTGCTATTGCTGTTATTTATGCATTTATTTTAAGAACCGAATGTATTGAAGTGATCATAGCTTGAGTTGCTTTGTTTCTGGCAACAATTCAAGCTAGAATTGCAATTGTTAGAGTCATCAATTATTATTTAAAATTGATGTTGTGATTTTAAGTAACAATGATTATTTCCTATTGTATACTAGCTTTTCATAGAAGTGAGAGGAAAAAAAAAGCAACAGAGAACATTTTTTTATATAAAAGTTAGAAATTAGAATGACAATGCAAATTAATTTTCATATATATTTTTGAAACATTATATGTATATTCTTTTAGCAAATATTACTTCTTGGATAGATACCCTCATGGTTTTTAGTTTCATAGTGTGTGTTAAACTTCCAAAATACCCTTGTTTATAATTAAAATATTAAACTTGTTTTCTTTCTCCCTCCATAGAAACAAAAGTATGGCCACCGGTAGTGAGTATTGATGGTGTATTTGTTGTTGCTTTTTCTCTTCTTCAAACAATTATCGCCATCGTTGTGCCCATCAACAAACATGTATGAGATAAATTTTCGCTGTTTGATTTCCTGAAGCTTTTATTCGGTTTTTGCTTCGGCTGTTTTTACTGCACTTCCATAGCTTTTTCTAGCACCCCATACTTCTTAACATACCAAAAACTATCCTTTGTTCTATAAATGTTTTTCATTTTGAAATGAGTGATTTGGAAAAACTCTGAATTATAGAATTCGGAATCGAATCTGAAAATACCTCGTGGATTCCATAATTCAAATTGTATTTCATTTAAGAAAAAAAATTATACAATTTAGAATGTATGGATCATTCGGGCTGGTTCGCCACATATTAGTTTATCTTAGATTTGGTCTGTAAAATGTGAGTTGGATTGGTCCACTTTACATAAGAATTGTGAGTTGATTTTATTGGTCTATTTCACATAAAAGTTGGCATGCGGATTAGGTCTGCATAAAAAAAAATAATTAATGAATTTTTTTTTTAATATTTCTTTTTTATTAAATTAATTATTATTCTTATTTAAATGAATTAGGTAAATGATCTCGTATTATTACTTTCACAACACATACGTAATAAGATATTGGTAAACAAAATTATTATGATGTCATGATGAAATTATAATTTTAATTATACTAATAAATTGATTACTAAAATATTTTATTAAATATATAATTTTTTTAGGTTAAGATAAAACAGGTAGATACATTATTATTATTTTTATATGAAAAATGTATAAAATTATATATATTCAAATTTTATTATAGAAATCACTAAGGTTTGACTACTGCATTGAGTATTGAAATCTAAATAATTTATGCATTTTAAAAAGAAAAAAAAATAATTAAATATTAAAAAATTATTATTGAATTTTATGAAGGTATTATGAATAAGAGATTAAAGGTAATTTCCTTCATTGAACATTTTTTTTTTTAATTTTGGAATGTGAAATTCATATGCTTTTTTAGTTATAGAATTTAGAAGTTAAAATTTGTGTTTTGTATTATACAATATTCTAGATTACACAATCCATAATACATATTTTATATTTCAGATTGTAGAATTTAGAATTTTTCAAAATAGGAGGTTGCATGAAAATATTGTGGGGGTGCAAAAAGAAATTTCTACATTTTTAAAATATGCGGGCTAGCTCGCCCCGTCCTGCACTTGGCCTGCGTGGGCTGTGGGTTATGCAGGACAGACCTAAACAATCCAAATGCAAATCAATGAGACAACAAAAAATGCAGAATGAACCCAACTCGTTCCAGACACCAAAGCACCTCTATAAGCAACAACGGAATCAAACCCAATAACACAACACAGCATAAATCTTTGTTGTCCAAAAAGGCAAACACACAACCTGCAAAAAGAGGCAATGGAGAGAGTAATCAGCAACGACAAAACAAAATATGCAAACTCCCCTTCAGTCCAGACAACCAAACCCAACAAACTAAAAAATACAAAGCATTAATGGAGACTATAGTGCGACACAATGAGAGCGAACACCAAAAGAAGAAGACCAAACCCCAACCAATGGCGACGAAACTCTCGCACCACCCACCATCACGACAATCGTGAACTATACGCGGTGCAATAGGGGAGACGAAGCGATAAATGTCATCCATCCACTACTACGACCAATATCACTGGAGATCCAAAGAACCAAATCAAAAATATAAATGCAAAGAATTGTGAGTAAGCAACGCAACGAGGGAGAAGAGAAAGCGAACGAGCGCGCCAGAGAAAAAAGTGAATGTTAAAACACAAAACTTAAAATTTTAAAATACCACATATAACATTGATTCCCCATGCAACTGATGTTATATGTGCTTAGTACATCTATTTTGAGTACAACCGTTGTAATATCTATGATAGGAATTGCAAAATTGTCACCGCTTAATGTGTAATGATTTGATCTTGAACATAATGCTTTACATCAATTTTCATTTAATTGATTTAATAGTTTATTGTAATATCTGTATTTTGCACTAATGCTTGTACAAATATTTAATACTTTTAATGTTATTGCACACCTGGACATTTATATGGTAATCATATTTTAACAACAACCTAGGGTTATAAGTAACTGCTCAGGTGTTGGGATGAAGCTGAGTAGGAGCCACGTTGAGCGCCTTAAGGACGCCCATCGTGAAGTTATCAAAAGGTAAATAAACGTGTAAGTCTGAAAACAAGCAAGAATACATGTAGAAGAAAGGTGACTCAGAGGAAGACCGACCCAAACATATGGTCTCGGTCGATAAGCATGGCTCAACCCTAAAGAAGTCAAGGCTAGCATCTGCCTTTAAAATTGGAACCCTCTCCAAAAAGTTTGCGACAGAGGTCTCGGTCGTAAAGGCAAAGGTGATCCTAGTTACCTTAGGATCCACTCAATCAATCTCTGGGGGGGAGATGACCTGCTCAAGGGAGTCTGACCGGCCGACAGCACCGTCCGGGTCGTCCCCTCTAGCCACCTCCTCCACAGGGTGCAACACTTGGATTGCACCGACCGACAGAGGCTCGGTCGTAGAGGAGTCAGAAACAGAAGACGAAGATGAGGACAAAGGACGCACGGGACGAGGAGAATGGGGAGCCGAAGAAGAAGAGGTAGGACGAGACAAAGAAGACATGACTAACCTTGTGAAAGACGAAATACAACAGCTTAGGAGGACAAGGAGTGTTCGGGTCTCGGAGCAAATATCGAAGTAGTAGCGCAATGTCTCGGCATTGTTGGGACCACTATTTATAGCCCTCGAGGGTCTCGGGAGACGAAGCGTCGCAACCATCTCAATCGTTAGATCTTTTCGATCCAGCGATCATTGTCGCTTGACGCCCAAAATACCCCTCATCAATACGGGTCACGTCATGCGTGCAGGCACCGCCTGACGTCACGTCAAGCATCGAGAACCCCAATCGTCACACCAAACTCAGAAGCCCGATCGACATATCACTCTCAAAAGACTCTTCGAATTAATCATCCTCGAGCCTGAGGGGCAAGTGTACCGGTGAGGACCGTACAACTGATGTCACATCTCGGTCCCCATCACTAGATCGACCGAGGTAGAAACACACTTCTATAGGACCGACCGATAACACAAGTCCAATTATGTTCAATCAAGGTTAGTGAAGCTAATCCATGATTAGGAGCTAGGTAATGCAACCTTAAACGCGGTCCAACTCCTTAACCTGACCCAATAAGGAAGGCTACAAAAGGTAATATAAATAGCACATATTCCAAGAATCAGGTATGTCATCGTACAATGCTCTTAGAACTGAATACCAAACATCTTTGTTGACTTGAGCGTCACAGTGCCTTTTGCAGGTACCCTCCTAGCCTAGATTACAAGAAGACCAAGAATTGAGACTAGAAAGGAAGAGCAAGAAGTTTGCAAAAAAAGGAGCTGAAAGTACGACCGATAGAAGGAGAAAAAAAATTCTCTCAATCATTTTCTAGGCCCCAACTTCTGTATAGAACACCTATATTTATATAATTTATCATAATCCTGATATTATTAAAAGTTTTAATTAGACATTTAACTTTTTAAATTGGGATCAATTTGTTCTCTGATACATTCAACGTGACAACAAAATGAGACATAAAAAATGAAATGAATACTAATTTATAAAATTAAAAGACGTAATTGATTTTTTTTAATAACATACGGAATTAAATTAAATAAGTTATATATGAATAAGAAAAACGGAAGTAATTAACCAAACAAAATTGAGAGATATAAAAAGAAAAACAAAGCTGTAAAAAATAGAAATAAGGAAAAATAAATGGTGTTTGAATTTATAAATTAAAATTAAAAAGTTATAAATGTAATTAAAAAAGGTTATTAAATTGCAGAAAAGAAGAATCTGGTGATTCCACTTCTTCCGTGAGAGTTTGGTTCTCTTTTTCTTAGCTATGCAATGCACAAAGCCATCAACACTAAAACCCTCCAAAAACCACTTTTCTAATTCCCTTTTAAAACTCCGTTTCTCTGCTTGATCATGTCCCAATCACTGAAGCTAATCAAGGAACATGCCTCCAACCCCAAATTCTGGTTGATCATCGGAGTAGGAGTTGCCGGAATCGTCGTTCTGGTGGAGACACGGCGTAGAACACGGCGGAATAAAACACACAAACAAGACTTTGGTGCTTTTGTTGAGCGTTTTGAGATACTTCCCTTTCCTCAGCTTCCTCCTTCTGCTGCCAAACAATCGCTCTCTGCTCTAACCTTTGCCATAAACGAAACGTTCGTCTCTTTTGACCTCCCCCCAATTTTTTTTTGAGTTTTGCTTCAGTTTGATTATAAAAGTTGACATTTTAATTAATTATCAATGTTTTTCTTTAATGGGATTGAGAGAAAATTTGCTGATGTTATATCATGTTAGGTCTGTGATATCATGACATTTGATTTGCAATAAAGAACATTGTTGTTACTCTCAATCTCTGGTTAGGTTTTAGTATTCGTTTGAGTAAGGTTTACATTTTTCTTTGGTTTCCTGAGGTCAAGAAAATATTTGCTTACAGGTTTGAGGTTTGGTATATGATATATGGGAAATACATTCTAAAATTTGTTGAAATTTACAAAATTACGAGTGAAACTTATCCAATAAGAAGTATGTATTACAAAATTTTGTAATTTCTAATAAAATTTCAATCAATAATAATAGATAGTGTATTTAAGGAATATAACTTTTTTTTTATTAAAACTCATAGAGTAGACATCATGAAACCTTGACATCCCATTTAGGTTGACTCCTCGAGGACACCAATCATATGCCATCCTATGTAAATGCCATAAAAAGAAAAGAAAAATACAAACACATGGGTAAACACATGCAAAAAAAAAATAACACTCCCAGGAAACAAATCAATCAAATTTAAGCTCTCGGAGGCTAACCTATTTTGAAAAAAAATGTAAACTAATTATAGGAGGCAAAAAATTAAACCAAGTAAAATCTTGCCTATATATAATCCCAAGATTAACTAAACTATCCGCACATCTATTGCCTTCTCTATAAGTGTGTGAAACTTTAAAATCCATCTCTATGCATATTTAAGTGCACTTCAACCATCTACCCTTCAAACTCCAAGCAGTCTATTAGAAAAAGCCTAAATGTGACCATCATAGAACATCCTTCTAAAACCAAGGATGTCAGAATAGGTAGAGAAACCCCCAATGTATTTCCCACGACTACCTCCAAATATACCACCACCACCAGCCCTATGTCCCAAGCCACTTCAAGCACTACCATTCATGTTAACTTTAACCCACCTTGCACTTGGCATCAATCAATTACCCTGACAAACACTAGTATCTTTCCTTGGCTTCGTTTGAATATCAAAATCTTCAAAATAGTAAAATCAGTAAATATTTAAGGAGTGTAAGATAATGTCATTTGTTGTGGTTTCTGATTTAAATGATTTTTTGGGCTGTTTGTATTTGTTGGGGTTGCAGATTTGATGTGAAAGACTATGTGACGGGCTTTGGAAATCCTACGTGGAAGAGTACACACAAGAAAGCGGAGAAGACTGCTCTTGTGGTGACTGCTCTGCTCAAGAGTGGGGCCACTTGTGTTGGCAAGACTGTTGTGGACGAGTTCTCTTTTGGGTGATGAGTCCTTTAGAAGTCCTTTAGCTTCGTCTAGTCAACTGAAACCATTTGATATACTCAAGGCATTGTTGTGTCAGGATTTCTGGTGAGAACAAGTATTATGGAACTCCAACTAATCCTCGGATGCCATCGTGTGCACCAGGAGGGTCTTCTTGTGGTTCAGCAGTGGCAGTTGCTGCAGGGCTTGTGGACTTTGCCGTTGGTAAGTTTATGTTGTTACCCCTAATAACTTGAAATTCTATTTTTATTTGTAATAATACTTTTTAATTTTGTAATCATTTGTGAATCTGTCATTTTCAATCTAGCAATCCTCCCTTTATCTTGCTTTGGTGATTCTGATGCACTTGTGTTTTATGAATGTTATTCTATTAAGTTATCAGAAAACCAACCAAGCCGTTAACCCTTAGGTGTGTATGCAACACTACAATATTCTTTAGTAAATCACGTTGATTAAGAAACACTTTTTAAGGATCCTTTAAAATATTCTTAATAGTTTTACCTCTAGCTTTTTATGAGTTTTTTCTAGTTCTAGCGATTAGGTTACCTGCAATCTGATTTAGTTTGCTTAATGGGGCTTCTACAGCTTGTCCACATGTGTCCAAACTCCAAACTACCTAAGGTGAGTTTCTATCATCTTTTCTATGTTAGGTGCTACCTTGACATTTTTTCCAATGCATTTGTACCTAATCTTATCTTGTCTGGTGGTATGTCTACTCATCCAAGTCAACATCTTTGCTACATTGAGTTTAATTACTTTTTGAAAGTTATCCGACTTGAGAGTCTACATAACTAGTGGGAACTTCGTAGACTCTCGTAAGAGTCTTCTTCAAATGGAAAAAAAATAACTATATAGATGTTAAAATTTCAGCTACTGAATATGTAACAGATTTTTTTTTAACAAATAAAACTCTGAAGTCCAAACAAAAACCAAGTCCCCTAAGTAGATGTTCTGTGGCATAAAAAACGTGGGAAGAGAATTCCCCAAACACATAAGAACAAAATATTAAAGGAAGAAAAATCTCCAACATAGGAGGCAGAAACAGAGGATGAAAATGGGGAGCATGAAGAGCTTATCTCTTCATAAAGGAGAGGAAACATAGAGGAGAAGGAAATGATCTATCTAGAGGCTCAAAATGCAGTCCCTACATGAGCACTCAAAATTACGCTCGATATGGAGGAGAAAGAAACCATTGGACAATGGAATGCAGAGGTGAATCGAGGCTGAGCTAGGGTGAAAACAAAGCAAAGAGAAAAGAGGGAGGAAACCCTTATTGCAGTTCCTTTTGGAGCTCCAAATTTGTGACTAAACGATGTTCCCTGGTGTTGTTTTGATTAAAATTATTTTGCTCAAATGGACTAACTGACTCAATAGTAAACTCTTGAGTCAGCTCAAGTTTGTTTGAGTCAGCACGAGTCTATTTTGAAACCGAGTTTACATGCGAGTTAACCTGCAATTACTAGACTCATGATTGTTCGAGTTTGCGAGTTAAGTCACGAGTTTGATAACTATGCTGTTTTTGACTTTTGACTTTCAAACATTCTCTTGCATACAATATCACCAGTTTTGCAGCTGCGTGGTAAATTTTTCCTTTCAGCTGAAGTGGTTCTATTGTTTTGTCACATAACATATGAAGCACCCATCCATTTCATGTATCCTGCTTCAATTCTATAATTTACATCTTCCTTTATTCTTATTAGTTGTTCTATACGTTGGACCTGAAATACTTAAACTATTAGACCTGGAGTTTTTGTTGTTAAATTATTCTATTAACTTGTTCTATTTAATAAATTAGTTTCTTCCCTCTCTTTCTATTGAACTAAGTGCCAATATAGTAAACGATATTTCAAATGTCTGGAATTCTTGCATTTTTTAATTTGAACTTGCTAAGATTACCATTTTGTTGCTTCATTTGGTTAATGAGAGAATTGGGGGATGATTCAAATTATATATCTTAATGCCTGTTTATTTAATTATTATTACAGTAAATTTGTTTTGTATGTTTTAGTTTCTCTTGTAAAAACAATGTTAAACGCTTAATTTAAGGAGTGTCCTCATTGTTGTCTTGTTCCTTAAACGTTCTTATTGCAGTAGTGAGCTGAGTAGGGGCTTGCTGATGTTATGAAATTAAAGTTATTCTTTATGGTGATCTATAATACAATAGCTGCATAAGTTTCACGATTCCAAGTCTTAGTTCGTTTTTGTGATGTTTTCATTATATTATTGCTGTATGGCATACTAACCATGATCTTTTTTATTTTATCCAGGATAGACTTTATTTGCACATGCAATTATATTGAGGCCTTGAAAACTTGTTACTTGATTTTACATAACTATATATTTAACATGGAAGATTATCGTGTCATGGCAGGTACTGATACTATAGGATGTGTGAGAATTCCAGCAGCATTCTGTGGTATTTTTGGTTTTCGACCATCCCATGGGGCTGTATCAACTATTGGAGTTCTTCCAAATGCACAAAGCTTAGACACTATTGGTAAGATTCATAATTTTTTTTGTTGCCATGATTTTAATCAATACTTGATCATAAGTTATGTGTATCAACTCTTGACATTTTGTATCATTTTCTCTTGTGGCTAACTTTGTTGTTTTAACAAAGAGCAATTAGATACATGGGTTACTTAGTAGTGCTTTACGTAGTTGTACAATATAAAGAGCAATTAAATATGTTAGTACTCTTGATTTTCCATCCGGAGTTTTTAAATATGATTAAGTTAGTAAGCAATCACCACATTATGAGATGAATGGAATTTGATCTTTTTGATACAGTAGTCTGTGCTATTTTATTTAGATTGTTTTTTACTTTGTTGTTTAATTGATTCGCAGGATGGTTTGCTTGTGATCCATCTATCTTGCATCGCGTTGGACATGTTTTACTTCAATTGAGTTCTGTGGAGACCAAAAGGTCCAGGCGTATCATATTTGCTGATGATCTTTTTCAGTTATCTACAATTCCTACACAGAGGACAATACATGTTATTGGTAAAGCTATTGAGAATATGTCTGGGTGTAAGTTTCTTGATCTTTGAAGACCAGTTCATCCTCCTTTCATATTAGTAATTAGTAAATTAATTATAAAATACTAGTTTTATATAAGAACAAAGTTTATCACTAGATTGAATCACCAAAAGAAAAGAAAGTTGTGGAAAATATGTTATGAAGTGTTTAGTCTATTTGGTTTTGCAGATCAGGATCCAAAGCATTTGAATCTCTGTCAGTACATTGACTCTAAGGTGCCCAGTCTAAGGCTTCATGAGCAATCAACACACCGGCAAAATGAAACATCTATATTGAAAACTCTCTCTTCGGTTATGCTTTCATTACAAGGGTATTCCTTTATAAGTTTTAAAGTTTTACGTTTGATTTATTATAATATTAATATGTCAACTTGTGCTGTATGCTTTTCTATTAAAAAACTATTTGAAAGAGAATGATGTTGTATGAGTAAGCACTGGATGGTTCTCTAAATGGATTACAATTATAAAAGAAAACAAGGTATAATGAAGCTCACCTATCTGGGTAGCAGTAATTGGGAGTACTCTGAAAAAAAGCCGTAAACTGAACACATGGAAATTTATGTTGGATAAGCATAAAAGAAAATTGTGTTTGATAACAGTGGCAACTAGCCGTGTAAAATGTGCTGTTGATGGTAACTACCAAACAAAAGCTAATTTTCATTTCTATAATGTGCTCAGAGTTTCGAGCATTTATATTGGATTAGTAAAGTTCATGAATATCCTTACATTTTGTGCTCCAATAATGAGAAAGCAATTTGCTACAGTTGGTGTAATATTTCTATTGTAATTACATATTTCTTAAAACAGATCCACTGATGTAATGAGAATATACTTTTTTTGAATTAAACTTTTCTCCGTTGTCTGTAACTGTAAAATATCGCTTTTCCCTTTTTTAGCTTATTACTATTGAAAATATATATAAACTGCTCATTCTTATCCAACTTGTTCTGTTTTGTGAAATCCATTTTAAAAAGGTTATGTAAATTGTGTATAGTTCTTCATTCATTTTTAATGGTTCTTTGTTTAGCAAATATAAAGAAATTTCTGTTGAAAATTTAATTGAAAAGTTGTCAAAACTCAAAGCTATCAGAACATTCTACTTTTTAGCAAGAATTTCATTCACTTGGTTGTTTTAAGGGTCCTAAATTTCCTATTGTTTTGCTAATACGAATGTCATTATGCATATATGAATTTTGGACAGCATACTATGGATATGCCTTGCTTAGAATATTTTCTTAAACAATTTATTGTTGGGAATTGTTGGACATCCTACATCGACTAGGAATTAGGTCAGAGTATACTATATAAGTGTGGTGCATTTCTCACCTTACAAGTCAGTTTTATAAGGTTGAGTTAGACAAAAATCTACTTACTAAAATGGTATCAAAGTTTTTTGGGCCATTATGCCATCGTTATCGAGTTCCTCTTAGACCACTTATAAACATCTAATCCTACTTGCAAGATGTTCCTCGACGTGAGAGAGGTGTGTTGGACATTCCACATCAACTAAGAATTAGGCCAGATTGTAATATATAAGTGGGATGCAATCCCCACATTACAAGCCAATTTTGTGAGGTTGAGTTTGGCATAAACCCCCTTACTAAGATAGGGAGAATCCTCACCTTACAAACTAGTTTTGTGAGGTTGAGTTAAGCATAAACCCAATTACTAATATGGTATTAGAGCCTATCTTAGCGAGATTTGTTAGGGCTATCATGCTATGTGCTATCGGGTTCCATGATGTAGTTCCATGGATGTACTTGTCTCGGCATGAGGGGAGTGTTGGAGATCTAACATCAACTAAAGATAAAACCAATTTACAGTATATAAGTGGGGGCATTACAAACCAATTGGTTTTGTAAGATTGAGTTAGACATAAATCCACTAACTAAGATGAATGATAACAAAATAAAACTTCTTAATACAAAGGCAATGGATAATTTATTATCCTGGGATTAATTTCCCCATGCTTTGTGTAATCACATTGAGACAATAAAAGAATATCTTCCACCCTGAAAAATAATGTGAATACGACAATAATGACACCAATCTCTCCGATATTGATGCTAAATAGTCTTTTGATTTTTCTCTCAGAAGGATCTTTTCTCACACACAAGTGAGGTTCTCTTCTTTGAAATCTCCCTATCTTGGTTTCAACAAATATAAATGTGGAACGAATAAAAGGATTTGGCTTTTATAGCGAAGGGACTAATGAGTGAACCTTATATTAAGGGGAGCTTTTCTTGATTTCTTTACTATAGCTTTGCTTCAAACTCTCCCTTATTTCAAATCTCTCAAGTTGCAATTGCTTGGATTCCAATATATCACATATCCAATGATATATTGTACATTGATATCTTTGATTTTGTTTTGGGGTTAAAACTTGAATGTTTTACTATCATAATGCACAATGTAATTCTATCGTTGATTCCATAACTCATGCAAGGAGTATTGCAGGGAGTGTAGTTGGTCAATTTTTAAGCTCTCCTTGTTAAAACCATTGGTATGGATCCTAAGTATATCAAGAATGTTTATGGGAAAGGCCTCATTTGTGAATATAAGTTTGGGATTTTGATGCTAGTTAGGCAGGGTTACCAACCAAAAGAAACTCCACTTTAGGGTACTATGCTCTTGTTGGAGGTAATGCAACAAGCTGGACACGACTTATATGTTCTAGCTTGAAGGGGAGAGTTATAATTATAAAATAAGGTGCAAATCTTGTATATCAAGAATATTTAGATTATAAATGTATTATTAGGTATGTTTTTATTTATTCCAGTATCATATCTTTATTATTAAAGGATATGGTATCAATGTCCCTAAACCCTTTATTATTTAGACTTTATACAACTCAATGTCTCTATCATTCCTTTAGTTTAACCAGCTTTAAGTCTATTTGACATGTCTTTATCCCTTGTTTAGGTATGAATTTAAGACCAATTATGAAGAATGGGTTAAATCACTCAAATTCAAGTTAGGTCGTGTGTCTGATCATGTTATTGCAGCCATTAGTACAGTATATGATAATATAAAAGCCTTGTATAAAGTCAGGACTGAGATGCGAGGTGCTTTTCAGAGTCTATTAAAGGTATATTGTTTTCTTACTCTTGTTTCTTTTATAGATTTCCTTAGGCAATGAACTTTCATTTAAATATTAGATTATATTAGTGGTGGTCTTGAAATAAGATGATCAAGTAACTACCTCTTATTCTTATAATGAAGTAGCTCAATTCATTTTGGCATTATATGCTTGAATACTACCCTATTATCTCCTGGTTTTGATTGTCCCACAGGATGATGGAATACTAGTTATTCCTACGGTAGCAGACGGTCAATTAAAGCTTAATACAACAAAAGGTTTTTCTTCTGAGTTCCATGACAAAACATTTGCATTATCGAGCATTGCTAGTGTGTCTGGATGTTGTCAGGTAATTTGTCATCTTTTAGGTTCAGAGGTAATATTTTTTGTTGTTGTTTCTTATTCATTGTTCTATAATTCTCTGACTGATATATAAGCTTTTACATTATATGCAGGTTACAATTCCATTAGGATATCATGATGGTTGTTGTGTGTCTGTTTCATTCATCTCTTTTCATGGAGCTGATAAATTTCTTTTAGATGCCGTCTTGGATATTTATTCAACTCTTCGAGAACAAGTTAGTGTTGGTTTTGATTTGGTGTCATTACCTGATATTAGTGGCAACATGGAAACTTCTGAACTTTTGAAAGAGAAGGTTAGATTTCACTGAGCAATTCCTTCAAGATATCATTTCTCAAAATGTTTGTTAGTTTATTTATTTAGTTAATCCCCTTATGTGAAGTTGGATGCTGCCAAACATGGTATTTGTGTTTCAAATTGAAATGTTAAAGTCTTTTGATAATATTAGAAAGTGACTTTTAAGCTTAACTTAACCTCACAAAACCTTTTGCAAGGTGAGATTTGCATTCACTTGTATGATATGATTTTATCACATCTCTAGTTGACGTGAGCACACTCTCTCACACCCAAGATTGAACATCTCAAGTGTGAGACTATATATTTTTGGATGGTTTGATAGTGACTGACATGATAGGCCAACAAACCTTGCTAGTATAGATTTTGATACTGTCTTAGAAAGTGAGTTTTAGACAATGTTGTCAAACTCGATGATCCTAAGAGGTTCACATTTCATAAAATTACTGATAAAACAACCATTAAATTCGTAGATGTTTAGTACAAACAAACTATCCAAGGAAATGAAAAGAAGGATAGTCATCCTCCTCTTTCATCTTCATTAATTTCACGTTCATCACTACCAACAATTGGAGGGACCTCCAAATAATCCATAGGTGCTGCTGCAGCACCAGTAGCATCTTCGTCTTCTCTAGCTTCAACTAAGATGTCTTTATTCGAAGCACCACTCCAAAGTTGAATTTGCTTCGTTTTCCTCCATAGTCCATTTATTATTTGAAGCAAAATCGTCAATATTATAGTTAGTTGTTTCTCTAACATCCTTCTTCTTGTTCAATCATAAATTGGCAATTACAAACACCACATCACTCATGGTTTTTTTTTGTAAACAATTTCTTTTTTTGATGTGGACCTAAATAATTATACAATTACTTAACACATCATAATAGCCTAATAGGTGTATAGGTAAATAATATAAAATCAATTTATAATTTTAACTTCTTATCCTCTCAAAAAGCACTCCAATTACGCTCACAATTGGATGAACTAGGAGTGAAACTCAATACGGTAGTAAGTATCGTGTGATACACGATACGATTCATACGAAACGATACGATTTTGCTCTCCCACGATACGAATCATGGGAATAATCGTTTTTGCTCTCGTATCGCACGATACAAGTGCGAATTGTTAAAAAAAAATCGCAGAATCGCTAATGTATCGTGCAGTGTATTTGGGTTTGGTAAAAACCCTAATTTTTTTTAACCACAAACTTGCTTCTCCTTCAACTATGATTTTCCTCTTCTCCTCTAATGACACAAACATAGTGACGCATGAAGAACGACGACAAGAGCGAATGATGAGGAAGCGAACTGTAGGAGGAGCGTGAGGCGCGATAGGAGCAACAACGTCTGAGGCACGGGAGATGCATACCAACTTGTGCTCTTCCTTATTTCGACTGTCAAGCAACACCATACGAAAAGGAAGAGACAACTGCAGCAACAGTAACACGCCCATGGAGAATGAAGAGGCACTTGTGTAGAAGACAACCCTAATGTTGGCCACCAACCCAAATATATTTTTTTCATCTAACAAAGGAGTTGGGCCATATAATCCAGCCCAATTTCACCATTATAATATTAACCTAATATGCTACAACCACTCTTTTTAAATGTGGTATTAATTATATTTTTACATGTTTATATGTTTTATGTTATATTTTTAAAATGTTTATGAATCTTACGATTCGCTATACGAAACAATTCGCGATTCGAAATATAAGCTCTTCGATTCACGATACGATTCACGATTCAACTACATACTCTAATAGCAAATGTTTGTAATTTTGGATGTTCATCACGGTTAGATATTATTAGATATTATGAGATATTATAGATATTGCTAGATATCTCTATTTATGTAATGGGCTTAGCTCATATGTTTCTTTTTCTATATAAACATAATCCTATATGTTCAATATACATAAGATATTTATTCTTTTTTTTTTTTCCTTTAATATGGTATCTAGAGCGTAGAGTTAGGGTTCAATTTTTATTGGCGAACCCACCGTTCACTGGAATTTTCCAACCACCGCCCCACTGCCTCGCCGGAGTCGTTGTTGGAATCGTCTCTGCAGACGCTGACGGAAGTGCTGTCGGGGCCTCCATCATTGCTACTGCCACCAATTGACTGGTGACTGGATTTGTCCTTATCATTTATGGCTTCTTCAGTTCGCTCTTCTGCTTCTGCTACCACTGTGGCTTCTTCCGCTGCCATTATGTCGAATCCGTCTATTTATACTAATTATGTCAATGTTCATTTCTCCATTGACAAATTGGATAGAACCAATTATGACACTTGGACCTCATATATTAAACTATGGCTTAAGAGTCAAGGTTATGTTGATCATCTTACTCGTTCGAATGTTGCCGAAAATGAGGTTTCCTGTTGGTTGAAAATTGATGCTCAATTATGCATTGTTATCAAATCTTCCATTCACTCATCTTCAAAACAAAACAAATTTTTTGTACCAATAAGACATGTTCAGAAGTTTGGGAACAAACAAAATTATTATACACCAATGATACTCAGCGTCTTTATGGTGTGTGCCAAAATCTGCTCACAATTGTTGCTACCAAACGTCTTGATGGTACACTAGCAGAATATATGGGTAAACTTCATGCTATTCTTCATGATTTTAATGAGTTATTACCTCCTACCCCCACTCCTGCTCAAGAATTGGAACAAAGATCCAAGTTCTTCATGTTATTGGGTTTACATGGCCTTCCTGATGATTATTCTCATGTTCGTGATCAAATTTTGGGGTCTCCTATCTTGCCCAATTTTACTTCCACTTGTTCCACCCTTCTGCGTGTGTCAGGTAAACACACCACTGATATAACGCCTCATGTTGATGACTCTTCTGCTTTAGTCTCTCAGCATAATGATCGTTCTCACCCTCTCATAGGTACGAAAAATTTGTTTTAAAGATGAGTGAATGGTGGATTTGATAACAATGCATAATTGAGCATCAATTTTCAACCAATGGGAAACCTCATTTTCAGCAACATTAGGATAGGTAAGATGATCAACATAACCTTGACTCTTAAGCCATAATTTAATATCTGATGCCCAAGTGTCATAATTGGTTTCATCCAATTTGTCAATGGAAAGATGAACATTGACATAATTAGTATAAATAGATGGATTAGACATAATGACTGCGAAAGAAGCCACAGTGGTAGTGGCAACGGAAGAAGCCATAGAGGACAAATCCAGTCACTGGTTAATTGGTAGTAGCAGCAAAGGTGAAGGCTCCAACGAGATTCTGACGATGTCTCCGACAAGGGTTCGACAAGGCGGTGGCTAGAAAATTCCAGTGAACAGTGGGTTCACCAATAAAAATTGAACCCTAACCCTATGCTCTAGATACCATATTAAATGAAAAGAAAGAATAAGATAAATCCCTTGTGTATATTAAACACATAGGGTTATGTTTATATAGGAAAAGAAACATATGGACTATGCCCATTACATAAATATGTAATAATATCTATAATATCTAATAGAAGTGATTAGAAATTGTTTTTTGTAGTGTTTCTAGTGTAAGATCAAGGGAAGCTTCCTCTCAAAAACTAGTGAAAAGAAATCTGTCCAAATGATATGAAACCACAGTACCATACATCGGGAGTCGGAAACTTTTTGTGAACCTACCGAAGTACCATAGAGCGAAGATAACAAAGGAGGAGAGAAGGAATAGAGGGTTGGTGGGCACGGGGTGGCGCGAGCAGGGGGTGAAAGACAGGGTCGATATGGAGGAAAGAAAGGCATACAAAGGAAAGGAGGTATGGGTGGAGAAGGGAGGGAACAGATCCTTTGCG
>Ga0123342_1002978_pt1 | contig 27740 bp, 9 predicted proteins | sample Turbeawhitnodule_FD_89960 | JGI IMG/M metagenome (GOLD analysis project Ga0123342, IMG submission 89960) | Root nodule microbial communities of legume samples collected from Mexico - Turtle bean Mexico white nodule | ecosystem: Host-associated > Plants > Roots > Nodule | place: Mexico: Nepantla... | reverse complement strand
CATTAAAAGTAATGAAGTTCAATGCAGTTGCAATGGAAACGAAATACCTTCGAGTGCAGCAATGAGTTCGAAAACGAGAGAAAACGAAGAAGAGAGATGAGCGCAAAGAGAAAGAAACTACGACACTGTTGAGGCGTGTAAAATTTTTAGAGTAAATTTGATTTACAAATGCGGTTATTTGAATAACCGCATTTGTAAATCAATCGCTTCAATTTACAAATGCGGTTATTCAAATAACCGCATTTGTAAATCATGCGCTTCAATTTACAAATGCGGCTAAAAGTAATAACCGCATTTTTTACGAATGCGTTTAAGTGCTGAGCCGCATTAAATAAGGAGCGCTCTTTTCTTATTTTTGTGCTAGTGATACTTTATTTTTTTTTTTACTTTAGTATTGAAACTTGTTCTTTTAAGTTATGTAGAATATTCTTTGATTACCTAACAAATATTTTATGATCTCCTAAAATAAATACAATTCATTTTGCCTCTTTATTTATTTTTCAATGTTTTTAACCTTCCTATATTATTAATATTATATTATAATAATTAATTATATCATTAAATTATTTTTAACAATTTTCATGTTATAACAGTTTTACATAATTTATATTATTTTCAAATTCCGTTCTTATATAATACTGGAAACAATGTTTACTGCATTTTCAAATTTTTGGAAACTTCTTTAATAACCAAGCAATTAAAATTGTATTTTAATTAAAACAAGTTAATTTTCTGATAATTTTATATGTTACAATTTTTCATAATTTATATTTTTTTCAAAGTCAACTCTTATAATTATTAGAAATAATATTTCAATTATAAGCAATTAAAACTCATAAATATATCAATTATATTTGTTTTTTAATTATTTTTAAATACAAAAACAATTTTATAATATTGGTTTTTATTAATTAAAAAATTTACAATTTTAATCACATTCATTACCTCCAAAATCTTTTTCATAAATTTTAGAGTGGCTATTCACTCTCTCTATATATATTAATCCAAATAAATTAACTTTTCCTACACTTTTACTTCAAATTCACTGCTTCATACGAAACATTATTGCATCTAACACTTCTTAGTTCAAATAAAACATTAATATATCCGCAAAAGATAGAAAATGTATAAATACAAGTTTATTTACTCGTAATACGTACGGAACTAACTAATTGTATTTTTAAGATTTGAATTCAAATTTTGTAAATAAGAATTAAAATTAGACAAGGTTACAAACAAAAGAACGTGAACAATTTACTGCTGGTAGGTTCTAACCAACACGCCACCAACTTATGTATTGTACTGGAGTGGTTATAAAAGGTAATTTATGTATTGAAGTCTCGAAGAAACTAGTGTTTATAACGTTAGAAAACAATTCATTTATTAGCTTCAAACCAAGTATTGTTTTTACATCTTTATTGTTATTCACAACAGAATCTATTTTCATCATCTTTAAAAGGTACACAATTTCTCATTTAAAATTTGAAATGTCAATTTTTTGACTTAAGATCATCATAGATGATGAATATTAAAAAAAAAAAAAAAGATCTCTACACTATTCGAATGGTGATAAATATCTACACTCATAATATTTATTAATTTCATCAACATCTATTGATTTTGCTAAACTATTTGACCTGTTCCTAATCTGTATTCTAATTTCATTCACAAATTTTAACAATTATTTGATTAAGTTGATTTTGTTGCAATGCTCAATATTTTTATGTGCTTGATATCTTATTACAAGAGTTGTGATATTGGGGTGACATTAAAACAAATAAAGGAAAATAAGGATAACATATTCATTTATGGTAATTGAACGTAAAACTAAAACAAAGAAACTTTGGATTTTTCCTGAAGAATCACATGCACTATTTCGTAAACAACAAATGAGTTTATCTTATTAACATATTTTCTTAAAAAATACATTCCTACATTTAGTACACACAAAATTAAATAAATATTAAAAATAGGATATAAATGTAAATTCAATAGATAAATAATTAGTTATTAACTTAAAAGACGCATAATATTTAACTTGGTGTTAATCACATTTTCTTTTCAAACCCTATCTGTTCCAACTTCCCTTAAAACCTCCATGACATTTATGAATTTGTAAATAGTTAGAAAGGGACTTTGAAATGTGCTTAATTATCAAATATTTACCCACCAAGTAAGCAGAATTATAATATAAGTAGACACATGATGAAAAGATTTAAAAGACACAGAATCATTTTCAACTAAAGCTACTTTAGTAGAAAATTAAAATTTGATTTTGTATTTGTGATGATTAGTTTTGTAAGAACCACCATACAATCCAATACTAACAATGTATTTGGTTCCACCGTTCACTTTTTCGGAATGTATTTCTCAATTCTGGATTAACAATTTTAGAATGTACAAGGACAGTTTTGAAATTTCAGAAATTTATGGAGTGTATTTTTGAATTGATTGGGTGGGGGAAGTAAAAGCCCTGTAGTATTCACTACTTACTGGGCCTACTAAATGCGCAGGTAAATGTACTGCCCGACCCAACCGGGTCACCTTGCCCTGCGGAACCCTAGTCTTGCCTAAAATGATAAAAACCCTAAATTGCATCTATAAATTATCGCCAATTCCAGTCTTCTAATCGAAGATCTTTCTACTGCGACGAATTGTAGTTTTCGCTTCTGTTCTCGTTTCCTGTGTGTTTTCTAGCTATTTTGTTATTCTTGTTTGTTACTTCTAGATATAGTTTGTTCTACTTTATCCCGTTCCCGTTCCCTGCGATGTTTTTCTCTCCGGAAAATTCTTTTGCTGATATGTAATGTATTTGGGAAAGTGGTGAGCCTGTGATGAATATATAACCGTGCTGGAGGCGTCACTTTTTGTGATCGTCGATGATGGCGCAATTAACCTCTAAGAAGTTCTGAGCTCAACATTTGACCTTTTAAATCTGATATCGTTACTGTTTAATTGTTTTTCACTAATATATTATTTAAATTTCATGTAGTTTTGATTAGCTGAGTTATACGATTCTGTTGAGAATTAGCTGATTAGTTTTTTGAGTTTAGTTTAGAGGGAAAAAAGTAATGCGAAGTGACGATAGAAATTCATTCGTCTGTCAATCCGCTGATATCTGCGTGATGTTTATATGAATCCCGACAGGTTCTGATCGCTGTCTTTATTCCCTCTTTCAAAATTCTAAATATTTTTTTGGTTTTTTTCTTTGCTGGGTTGTCTATTGATTAAGCTATATGAAGAGTGTCCAAATTTGTTTGTTTTTCGAAATTGAAATTGAGAATGGGCATATGATGAATCTTATCGTCAAATGGGTAATTTGCGTCTGAATTTTAATTGATGCTATCACCTTGGAGAACTGATGCCCACAATTTTTTAACCTTTAATGTGATTAAATATTATGTTTTTATGTATATTGAATAATAATACGTCTCTTGATATGAATTTGCTTATTTTGTAGATGATTTGAAATCTCTGAAAGGTATTTGAAGAAGAAAACTGGTCCTATATACAGTAGTATGTGCTAACCGTTGTCGATACTTGAAGATCAAAATTATACAGGAAAAGGAATAAAAAACTATTTTCATACAACCCATAATTAAACAGAAAGTGTGGCACTGTATCCCAAAGTATGCCTATGTACATTTGCTTTTCTTTAGCGGCTCGATTTGTAAGCCTGTATATCTTCCACCCTGCCGATGAGAAAGAATGAGCCATTAAAGTAAATTGCAAATTTGTAAATTTGGTTAGGGGGAGCTAGTGCATTTCTTTGATTATATAAATTTTTAGGTTTTTTTTTTAATATCTGAATGTATCTCATAATATATCTCTTGAGATAGAGAGAGGGAATGAAAATGTAAACTTACCAGTTAGTTTGTAAATTACAATATTGGGTTGGTATCTAGTATGACCACTCTCCATCTTCTCTAAGGAAAACCTCTGGGTGTACTGCCGCCTTTGTAAAATTCAGGACTCGTTGTAATTTGCGGTTGTCAAATACTTCAACATCAATGCAGAATATTGAGCTAACTGCTCGATGATCTGAGAGCTTGTTTTCTGCTCTGTTGTATTGAAGTTGTTTTATTCCTTTCCCAAACCACAATATACGATCACACCTGTATAATTGTACAAAGGGTCACACTGCGTTTACATTAATCATATGATCCATGCACTAACATAACACTAACACGTTTGCGCTTACCAGGCTGGAGATCTCTTCTTTTCCCCTTCTTTTGGATTCTCACCAATATATATGTCAGAATTAAATTCATACTTGTAAGTGGGTGGGAAGTTTATTAATCCCTCTTTCCATCCATCAAACACGTGCCCACTACGTAATTCATTAGTTAACTGCAAATTGAAGCAATTAGAAACTCTCGTTGATAAAGTATCACGTACATCAGCAAATGAATAAAGTTTGGTGCCAAGAAAATGCTTTTGGCATCTCTAGTTGTAGATTTTGTAGGATGCAAAGTTGTTTCACAATTCTCACCTGATCGTAATTCATTAGTTCATTCCATTTCTTTAGAGCTACCAGCTTTCGAACCTCCTCATCCATCATATTGATACGATAGTTTAAATCCCCAAACCAGAAAATTTGACTGTTGGCATTGAGCAACCCACTAATGAATCCATGATGTTCGTAGAATCATCGCTAAACATATTCTATATATATAACCATTTCAGTCTATTTATCTCCTTTTCTATGAATTAATTATGTACCTTCTTCAGCCATTAGTTTCTAAAGTTCACTGTGGTTGGTTATTTCCATTCAATAATTTTATTTTGTTGATGTCGAATTCCTTATATATCTCCAGCTTAAAATTAAACACACCTTATTGTTTGTTAAATTTTTCAACACAAACCGTTGGCTTTTATTGTTTTACACCTTTCTAGCAACAATTTTATTATGTCCTTTGTAAAGTACAATTTTCAACGTAAAGTTAAACTTACTCGTGAGATGGGATTGTTTGTGGCTGATCTGTATCAAAGACAGATGAGAAGCAAGTGCGGCGAAGAATTTCATGAACATCCGAGTTTCGTCTTATTTCTGCACCATCCTTCTGACCAGAAGTCAAATGCGAACAAACAAAGCACAAACGTGACTGAAAGAGAGACATACTAACTGAAACAGACCCCTGCATCAGACATAGTTTGTTATCACTCACATTCATAAAGGTAAGAGTCAAGTTGAAAAGTTCTATCATAAATAAGTGAGATTTTATCATGGAATGTATACCATGCAGCTTAAAAGTCCTATCAAGTCTTGTTAACACTGCCATTACATGTACACCTATGCTATATAATGATGTAAAATTCAGTGTTAAAACATTCATTCTCCCTTACCTTGTTTCCCATGTAGCCCATGAGACCAACTCCAACTGGAGAAACTTTCAAGTTGTTAATGTGCCTTCTCAACCTCCTTTGCACCCAAATAGACACGTATATTCCTACCATCTGCTTGCTGACGATCCGGACATACTTACGATGTGATTTCACGGCCCCTATTCCATCATCATCGTTGTCATTTGGCAATTCAAGAAAATCATCATCTTCCTCATCAGATAACATGCCAGATAACTCATCAAGGGTATCAATTACTTCCTCAGGCATCACTTGCTGTTCTTTCCATAACAAGCCCAAATTTCCCGAACTATGGTGTGTCCGTTTCATTACACTCCCATATTTTGAACCCTTGTTGTCTGTCAGGTTAAAGCCAATTCTGTCTGAGCTAAATACTCTGCGCAATTTTGAACTGGAATCAGTATGTGGGATTGCATCTAAAGGACGTTCAGGCCAATCAAGTATGGTCTGAGGATCAATGTCATTTATATTCCTCAACTGCAAAGTCCTTCCTCTACCAATTAAGCTTTTGACTTCCTCTTGTTCTAGCTCAACATTGTTAAAACTTCCCAAGTACTCCTCATTCATTGTGTCTAGTGGATTAACATCTATACTGTCTGCTAGAACATTTGCAGAAGCTCTCAGGACAGGAGAAGAAGGGGCACTGTAGCTTTTCGGCTTGCTTTCAGGTTCAGAAGATTTGTTTAGAGTTCTTCTAATGATTGCTTCCCAATTTCGGATGGGTGTATTATCCTCTGCCCCAAGAACATTTCCAGCATTCAAGGGGACTACCTCTTGGAAACTGTTAAAAGCCATGCGTTAGTGTTGAGGTTAATCACAGAAGCTATCAGAAGACCATTTTTACAAACACCCTAAAGAAGCAAAAATGGACCTCTCATGCATGTTGAATTTGAATGTTACAAGGTCACACGAATTTCTGCCCAAAAGCACTACTAAGATACTTCTTAATATAAACTTTTTTTATTAGAATTTATTCAAAACTACAAAATTATGAAGGAAGTTCGTAATTATGAATGAAGTTCATCTCAGCTATTAACATAAGAATATTTATGTTTTACATGAATTAAACTCATCGTTGGATTCCAAACATGGACTGGACATCTGACAAACCTTTCATAAAGAATGACATGAAAAAGAAGATTTTCATGACTTTAAAACACTGGATCCATTCTCATGAACCATAAGAAAGAAAATTCAGCATCCCTTTCCATATTGGAATCTCACTTAAACCTGATGTAAATAAAATCCTAGGCGAATGTTTTAGGGTCTTGGAATGAACTTAAATTTAGCCAAAAGCAGTCATTGTTTTTGGAGATAAACTGGCGTTTCCATCTTAAAAACATTGAACTTTTGGTCAATCAGATCACTTACCTATTTGTGTAGGAAAGGAAGGTATTGCAATGAGTCTCATATTGCATCACTAAATCTTTTTTATGGTCTTGTCAATAAAAAAACTTAGCAGATCACGCTCTATTTATAAATCAAACAGACAAAAACACATAAATAGGGGGAAATACAATCATGTTTAACGTATTTAACAAAAGAGAAACTCCATGATACTTATCATTTGTAAGATATGCAAGAAAAAAAATCTGTACAGCATATCAGGTTAAGTTCTACCTAAAGTCTGGTGAATGATCCAAATATTTGTCAATATGTTGAAGAAGAAAACATAGGACACGGTGCACCATGAACAACGCGGGAGAAATATTAAAGCATTAGGCAACAACAGAAACTACTTACCCAATAATGTAAATATCTGCTGGCTCATCGGTGCAAAGCCAGTCCTCAATTTCAAGATCCTTACATGGAATTCTTCCAGCAACATTCCAGGTGCCAATTGTTACCCTGCAAAATAACCGATTTATGATTCCTTTCATCAATATCATTAAATTAATTATACATAACTTGATTACCACCAGACCTCACTTCCTTTGTATTTATGTATTGAACACGCAGAGTTTCTGATTTCCCTCTTCTATGCCTGACCTTATAGCCCTTACAAGATGCATCTGAATTACAAAATCAAATCACGCATGATGGTGCTTTTAACACTTTGAAACTCAATCAGAGAAAACAGTCAATCATTTGAAGTTTAAAAAAATAATTTCATATATTTTTTGGTAGTAACACATTTGGAATTTGGTTCAGATTTCCTTTGTTTTTTCAGATGCATGCTTTCACCATAAAAGATCTATATGCAATTTAACATCAGTTGAGAACAAATGTTTTCCGTGTCCTCCTTCCAAAAGGAGAGAACAAAGCTATGCAAAATACTGTGTTTAGATTCTAGAATTCATAACAAGCCGCTCCAATAACTGATTTTGTAACCAGAGCAAGCAATGACAAAAGGTGTATTAAAGCAAAGAGCACATATTCTCCTTTAAAGAACCATAGCAATGTAAAGGAATAAAGTATTGCCTGATGTTTGACTTGGGAATATGGATGATGTTCTAAGTGGATTATCTTCACGCACACCCATTCTTGAGTCTTTAAGAGAGCAAACTGAATGAAATTGAAAGAACAAAGAAGGAAAAAAAATGAAAAGAGAAAAAGATCAAGCTAAACAGCAAAAAGGAATATAGTATAGTCTAAAGCATACCATCATCTTCACTCTCAGTTTCAGTGTCCACTTCATCCTCACTAAAATCATACACCTTTGGCTTTATGTTTAACCATTTCTTCATCACAAGGGAGGGCCAAAAGGCCTGCTACAATGAGACAAATTTTAGGAGCTTCTAAGAAACATATTTATCCTTAAACAGCAGTGAGAGCCCTGTTAAAGCTTACCTCTGAGCGTCTTCCTCTCCTTGTTTTCATCGCCTCAGGTCAAAATACTATAACTGAACCAACAAGCACCTGTTTTGTGCAGTGTGCAAGATTTTCCGAGCTCTAGCTCTTAAATATGGAAGCACTCATTGACATGCTTTGGGTACTATTTTGCAGCCAACATTTAAATAAGAGGTCTTCTGAGATTGTAAGAATTAAGAAAACAAAGTTGGAGTTTTTTGAGTGCACAATAGAAGGGAGTTCCCTGTAGAGACAAAAAGAAAAAGACAGAAAATGCGTGACCATATAGCATTATAGCTAGATATCCACAACCACAACTTGCAGAAGGAGAAAAGAAAACAAAGAATAATAATACTGGTCCTAACAGCACTTCTTATTTGTCTGATAATAAAACACAGGAAAAGAAAGTCCTGAAAGGTAAACACTTACTAATTGAAATTTCAGGAGATACCTAAAAGAAAATCAAAATAACACCAAATCTCACATTTAATAGGAGATACGTCCATAACAACTATACTCTTGGTGTAACACTTCTCTGTAACACTATTTTCCGTCAATTATCACTTGTCAAACGCGCTTTCCTCTTTCTATTTTTCTTTATTATACAAACAATCAAATGAGTAAACAAATACAACTTCTGGGCCAATAGTATTCATAAAAAAATATCTGAGCAAAGATGTGTGTATTTTATATCATGGTTCATGTTCCATTAAGCAAGTAGCTAAGAGCAAAATCTAGCCCAATTATTGAAAATTCCAAATGGTTACTTCTTTATTGTTATTAGAACAATAATGCGCATACCTATATCTGTTACTACCACTGCTACTAAACATGCAGATTTACCAGTGCCACAAATGTAGAAGTGAATACATCAGCAAATACCAAAACTGATGACGACAGGGAACCAAAAAGCAAGGATACATACAAATCAAGGGTACAATCACAGCCAAGATCTGCTAATGACCCCACAGAAGGGGAAGGTTCTTTTAAAACAAGGAAGGATCTAATAAACGAAACCAGATTTGTGACTTGAGAGAGACTTATTTTATTAAATTGATGCTTAGCACAATTAAGCAACTAATAACCACAGTGTAAACTGATTAGGATTCATTGTATCAGCAACAGCTGTAGACTCATTGGTAAGCCATAGTCGCCCCTATTGTTTCTCTTTCATTTTCACTACTACTAATGCTGCTATTATAATTATTATTATCATTATCATCATCATTTTCTCTTGCATGCAAAAACAGGTTGGGAAATTGACAACCTTAGCATAAAAAACAAAAAAATAAATTTGACTCACAAAAGTGAAAGAAGAATGTGAGGGAGTGATGAGAGCATGGATGATGTAGGGCCAGCGCACTATATGTGAAGAAGGTAACAGTTGAGTTTTGAACTGTGAAAGCATGCATTTATAATCATATTATATGTCAATTTGGTGAGCAAGTTGGTGGGGAATAACAGATTCACGGGAACGTTCATCCGTCACTCACTTCCAGGTTAGTTACAACTTTCAATATTAACTGATAAGCTAAAATAATCTTAAGATAAAGTTTTGGTAAAGAGTTTTGTTGAGCATGAAAAAAAAGCAATTTTATTACTATGGCATGTGAAGATATGAAACAACTATATACAGTGGACATCAATAGGAAGCTAAGAAGAGGATTTATGATATATTAATCAAGTAATGATTACTTAATTATGTAATTTGATTCAATCCAATCACTAAGGGAATTTTCTATTTCTCTGTAGGATATATAGGGGTCTATATATGACTATGTTTTACAAAAAAGATTGAGTTGGTAAAAAAGTTGAAAAAAGTTACTAAAATGTTTTTTTTCCTCATTTTTAATTTAAAAAAAATCTTTATATAAACTATCCAAACATACTTGTACATCAAGTAACACATGGCATACTCTCACTGCTCAATATATACATACAAACAACAGATCTTTTGTAGAGAGTCTTGGACTGTAGCTCACAAGCAAAACTTTGTTATTCAAAGGAGTTTTAATTTGTTAAAAAAAACTCGATAATCTTGAAAATTAATGAAGATATCCTGAACTTCAAAATGTTTCAAAAGTGAGCATCAAAATAATTGGTGAAACTAATTTGTAACTGTTATCGAGTTCATGGAGTGTACATAGTTGGTAACACACGTGTGATTTATATTAAGAAAATTTCATAGAGATTTAGAAGGTATAAGGTGTTTTAGTTTGTATATGATATTCTGGTAGGTATAGTTGTTGGAGAGTTATGATTTGATTTATTGAAGCATTGGAATTATATAGGAAAGAATAAAGACATATGCGTAATGACATATAACGTTGGATGTTGCATATGTGCTTGTTGCTTTCCTATACATTATTGAGTGTTTGTGATGGAAACATGACACTGTCTTCCCTTCCCTTCCCTTCCCTTCCCCGCAATCCTTTCCTTCGTGATTCATCCCATTTTAAATTTGTCTTTCGTATTCATATACTTTTTCCCACAATTCCTCTATTTCCTGCATCTGCACCATCATGGGAAAAGAACTAGAGCCACCACCATTTTTGCTCTTCAAAATTTGTCTTTGTTAGCACTGTGATAAGGTTCATCTTAGACTCTTTGTGTCCATTGTGATCATAGGTGGTCCTTGTTTGCTATTCAAAACACACTCACTATTATGCTTCGTTCAATCACTATTAAGGTAGTGATTTAGGGTTTGTCGATTTATATAAAATTAATTATTATCTAATAATTTTATTGTTAAGTATTGATTGTTGAAAAATGAATGTTTCAAAATAGATTTGATGGCAAAATCTAAAAGTCTTGGAAAGTTACAAAAGTAATGGATGTTGTATATTGCTTAAATTCAGCATTGTATCTCATCTGTTTTCATAATTTTGCTATAACCTAAAAATCAACCCTTAGTATTTATGTTACTCTCTCTTGTCCCTATGACCCTAAACTACTATGGTGTGATTTATCTTTCTCTTCTCTTGTGTTGAACATTAGCTACTTCATCTGTTTTCCTTCATTCTCAAACTGACTTCATCGTTGTTGTTACTTTCATGTTCTTTTAATTGTATTAAAATTTATTTCATCTTCCTCTCACATGCTTTAAAAAACGTCATTATTGCCTCTCACATGTTTTACTTGTTTTTTCCGAACCTTCATGACAATTTTACCATTTTAAGTTGTTGAAAAATTAATACAATGAAGTTATACAATTATATTATGATTAGATAAATATAAAAGAGACATTATACTTAACTAGTATTGATATTTTTTATATGCATATATTGATATTCACACATATATATAGAGAGAGATTAGTTTGTAATTATTATTTTTTGTTTTAAACAAAATAAATCTATTTTTTAAATGGACTTTCTATACGTGTTATAATTATATAGTCGATATAATAACTCCATGTTCTATATTAATTGTAATTATAATTGATGTAAAAATTTTACTTTATGCATAATTAGGAACATATAATTGATTTTATTGATAATTAGTTGATGTGTTAACTACTCTATCAGTTCCCAAATAATAGTCATTTGAGATTTTTTTTTCATTAAAACGAAGGGAAAATATTTAATTTTTTAATTTTAATGAAATATTAATTTCAGTGTTTTTTTATTTCAATGTTTTCTAAAAATGTAAGTGATGCCTTAGATTCTTACAGTCCTCTATTACATTGATCGTTTCTTTCTCATTTATATTTTTCTAAATTTAGATGAGATTTAAGATGTCTACATATAAATTTTCAAAATATTACGAACTATTAAAGTCAATTATCTCTTATTTTATTGATTTTTAAGAACATAAAATAATACACATATGTAGAACAATTTGTATAAGATAGATGGTTTTTAAGATCAGAGACCAACCTAGTTTTAAAACATTAATATGTAGAACCTATTTTTTTACAATATATAACTGTCAACAATAAGCAATATAAATGATATTTGTAAATACGAAATGAATAATTAAACTTAAAAAATATAAAGTGTCATAATATAGAAATAAAAATCCTCAAATAAATATCTATGCTTCAAATAATTACAGGATGAGTCATAAAGTTTGAAAACTACAGCAAAACGTTGGTAAGAGAGGACGTGAGAGCCAATAAGAAGAGGTAGAGTTTGGAGTTGCATTTAAGTTGAAAAATGTTATTTGACAACTCAATTATGATGTAATTATTTTAAAATTACTTTATAAAATATCACTTATATTTTTAGATGTAATTTATGTAGCATAGATAGTTTTTGACATATAGATAGTAACATGATATGGATATAGACACGAAAATACGTATAATTTCTCAAATTTTGAATAGAAAGACACAGATCTATATATTATATAATTATGAATTATGTAAATTGATAATAAATATTTATTTGAGCAAGTATGTTTCAAATCTTTTGGAAGCAGAAAAATGTTTTTCATGAATAATTTAAAAGAATTTGTTCCTTACTTTTATAATCATAATAAAAATTTATATAATAAATTTGAGTTTTTAAAAAATTATTATATTTATCTTTTTTAAAATTGTGTTACAACCATGTTAGAATTGTTAAAAATCTCACAAATATTTTTTAAATTAAACACTTCACTGATAAATATCTTACGACACTGATACATTTATTCAACACAAATATATTATGTAATTTAAGTGAAGTGTGCAAATCTTATAAATTATAATAAATTATAATATAGTGTATAATTGTGAAAATATCATTAATCTTAACCTATCATAAACTTTATGCACCAAAATACGAATTTTGTTGATTATAACTTCAAAAACTTTGCACTATGAAATAAACAAATATCAATCAATCAAAGAAGTAGTTGTTGGCATTTAAAATATGATTGACACAAAGAGTGAGATTTGGATGTTGTGATTTGTGATGCCATTAATTTTAGTAATCATAACTTGTTGGCTTCTGCTGTCTGTTTCCATCATTCAATGGCGTACTTATCTTTTTACGTTTTCTCCTATTTTTGGCTTCTTTCAAGCTCTTCTATCGCTGCCCTCCACTGTCTACAGAGATATTTGTAAATAAATTATTAATGAAAATATCTATTCATATTTCAACTGTTAATTAGTAATTATTTTATCAATTTAATATCAGAATTCCACTGCAGTGACGCGCACCAAAATACCTTATTACACTCTGTTGAAAGTGAAAGTTGTTGACTTCCTGCAATGGCTTTCATTCATCGAATAGAGGGTTACTTTACTAATCTAAAACCTATGCTTCTTCAAAATCAAATTATTAGTATTTATAGTTTCTAAGATTCAACTTTTGGTTAAAGTTTCGTCTTCAAAGAATTCGACCAAGAAATTATATCCTCGTACATATAAGAAAAGAAATAAAATTATATTCACACAAGAATAATTAGTTGTGATGTGATGGAGAAATAAAAATAAAATTCAGTTTCATTAAACATTCTATCATAAATTAAACATTTTATAATAGATAAATGTGTAAATCTCTCGAATCGATTTTATAAAATGAGATCGTTATAACTGTTTCATTAATATTTGTTATTTTCATTTATTTTATTATGTCATGTAAATAGAGTAAAGATGTAAATAAGTAAGTATGTAACAATTATTTGATTAATAATAATTTTTTTAAAATGAAATATACAAAATTAATATGATATCAGAGTCATTTCAAACCTATTCTAATGAGAGTTTATTGGACATATCGTGTTATATGCTATTAAATCGTTAAACATCCATAAATATATAGTTTCACACACAAATTAGTAATATCGACATGAAAAGGGTGTTAGAAATCTCACATCGATTAAAGACTATGACATTTAATAATAAATAAATAGGTGAAAACCTCATTATATAAGTTGGTTTTATATTGAGTTAGACTTAAAATTTAAAATTTGTTAATTTTTACATTAATTACTTAAATTTATGTCTAGCATAATTTTTAATTAGTTGATAGAATAAAAGTATTGAAAATAATGAAAATTATAACCTAAAAAGCATTAGAATTTTGTTTATATAATTGGAAATTTTCGTATGATCACAATTGTCCGTAGGGGGAATCTTAAGCAGACTTAGCATAGAAAAGTCAAATTTAGGTAACAAAATGAATTTCTTCGTAATATTCGAGTACATTTTCTTATAAAAGTTCTTGAATTATAAGTGAATTATTTGGTAGAATTTAATTTACATACCGTATTCGCCCAAGTTTTTATTTCTACTTCCACGCAAACATCAAATAAAAATTCTTTTTATCAGCAGATTATTATAGCAATCACTAGTCAGCAATAGATTGAGTTGTTATCAATCGGTTGTCTTGGTGAAAATAGTTTACACTAACAATACATATAAATTAAGATTTTAATATGATATATGGTTAATATAAGTTCTTATTACACGATCAATTAATAAATATTTTTTTTTATCAATAATAAAAAATTAATAAATATAACCACTTCAGGGTGATTCATGATGGAAAAAAATGCACGCGAAAGCAACACACAATCACGAATCAACTGTAAAAAAATAACGACACAAGATTTAACGTGGTTCGGTAACCAATTACAACCTACATCTACACCGATAACTATTAGATTTTCATTCTATCCTGTTGCACGCTAATTACAAATACAATGATCTCTTTAAATAAAGATAGATTATAAAAAGATACAATGATTAAGTCCACTTACTAAACATTTTCTCAACTCAACAATTTGACCCTTATACAAACCTATAAACTAGAACATATTTTCTCAGACACCCATACCCATCCGAAGAAGGGAATCAAAACCAATATGACACCTTATCTTACAGATGCATTATAATAATAAACAACTATTATTATAACTTTTAATAAAACTATATATTATAAGACAAATCAATTTGTAATTGAAAATAGTAAAAGAAAAAAAAAACTTACATTATCCATCTACAAGTTAAATTCTTTGCTTGCAATGAACAAGTTTAGTTTGAATTTATTTTTTCTTGTTCATTATGTCAGAAACCGAAAGTTTCAAAGGAATTGATCCATCGTTTAAAGAAACCGTGAATGTGACACATGAGAATTTTGGAATAGTTTATTGACTTTCAGCTTTTAGATGCATTTCTTTTTGGATATGTAATGATAGATTATGACTTTTTTTTTCTTTAATGATTTCTGTACTAAATAATCCTCTGGTAAGCAAAATGTGTTACTCTAACTAGTTCTAACATAATAATTAATAAAATACTTACAAATTCTTAAGACAAATTTCAAAGGATTCTTTATTATATTAAAAAATAGATTTCAAATTTAATTTAATTTTATAAAATAAAATTATAAAATAAAATTTACATCTATTTATACAATATAAAATATCATTATCTCTAATTAATAGGACACCCGTACTAAATTCAAAAGTAAGAAATTAATAGCACCCATGAAGTTAGATGTTTTCTTTATGATGTGGTGGACATGAACCATATATCTATCTAACTTCTGGAAAGGTGTTTTGACGAAGGTTTGTGATGGCATCCTTATCACGAAAACAGCACAACAGCTTTATGAGAAAGTTTTCGAGAATCAAAATGTAGGAGCCAGAAGTGTAGGTTTGAGAAAGAAGGAAGCAAAAATAGTTGTGATATTCTCCAACTAAACCAAAGAGAGGCTAATTGATATACATGGACCACAAAAGGCTTCTTTAATTTCCTCACACCAAATACCAATAACAGTAGATGGAGGTGAAAGGCACCTTCCCTTGTGCGCGTACACTCAGGCCACTTAATCATCACCACTAATATCAGATATTTAATATATTGTACGGATGAAAAAGGTGGGACATCATTAATTCAACTTGGTTTATCTTCCTCTGTGTTTTTCTTCAAAATTGTTTGATGCACTAACATTTTTTTTGGATGCTTGCAACCCACACGTACAGAATAATAATCTTCACTCTTTGACGGGTATCGACAGTGACCACCTAAGCCGAATCAATCACTTAGATTCACCTCACCCTATAACAAACACAACATGTATTAATATAACATAAATCTCAACAACTGCCTGCACTTTCTAACACTTAAAAACACGTTTTATATCAAAATTATATTTTACTCAATGTTTTTTTTTTAACTATTTAATAAATATCTTTATAGTTAACATTAATTACCAAAACATAAAAGTCTTTCGAAAAATACCAAGAGTTATAATTGGCAGGTTTCGTTCTCTCTTGAAGCATTGGCGGCAGTAATTTATTTAACTTTCTTAATTAGCATCAAACGCATTACATTGGCTAGATTAGTTAATAGCATCACTAATAAATTATAATTAATTAATAGTTCTTAAAAGAGACACCTTAACTGAAACTAATCCCACTTACTCCCATGCAAAATTGTTGTTATTTTATATTGACGACCACAACCGTCCTAGTTATCACAACCTTTCACTCCAATGTTGGTATTATCCATAATGTCTCTAATTTGTTTTTTACCCATTTTTTTAATTATTCGGATTAGATATTATTATGGAAATGTGACGTGAGATTACAATACCTTATTGGTTGCAAGATCAATATAATATATTACGTGAGATTTGAGCCACTAGCATGTGTGGTATACGAAATTTGATGCTAAAATTAAAGAGCACTTCCAACTATGTTCTAAATTCTGCACAGCTTTACAATAATTCTAATAACGTTCCAGAGCCTTCTTAGAGTTTTTAATATAACCCGTGACGTCATCTTAATACTTATTAAAAGGCATTTGCATGGAGGCTTTCATCTCAACCAACCAACCACCTTACGTTATTTTATTTATCATTTTCTAGTGATCAATCTCTGAGTGAGTGAAGAAATTTTAATTTTTGTTACACTTCAAAAACACTTTGATAGAATTAAACCCAAAATATTGGGCCACGGGTCCTCTTTACGATATCATATGACAACACCTTTTGGTCCCTACTATTCCCACCGTTATTGTTCTTTTTTCACCCCTACTCTCTTTCTCTCGTGTTTCTTGTTTAATTAGGTGTTCGAACAATATTGTTAGCAATTTGTGCTCTTTCTTCCCGAGCCCATGTTTTCCACATGCAGTGTGAAAGGTGTGTGGAATGACTAGAATAGTCTTGAAGAAAAGTTAAAAACTAAGTCCTACTCAATCCACCATTGCTGCCGTTGTCATGCTTCACTAAAATCTAAAATGAGATTTTAGACAGAATTTTGTGATTGAAAGAGCAATCTATAAATATAATTTTAATTTATATCAAATAATTATTTTATATATAAAAAAATTAAAATATTTAAAAATTGATTTTAATATGGTGACATAAATCATGAATATTAATATTATAATATAGTACAATATTATAATATAATACAAATTAAAAGTCTATTTGTCACATAAAAAAGTTAACGTTGTTGATTAACAATGATTTATTTTAATAATTTTCTTATAATTAATTATTCATGTATTTTAAAATTTAAACTAAAGACAAAAAAATCAATTTTTCGTATTAGAGGAAAGAGCTCAAAATATGTTTAATCTTTCTAAAAATCTTCTTAAACTACCATCTTTTTATATTTACTTCCATGCTTGATTTTTTTTATTGTTTTTTATTTTAATTTTGAAATAAATTTATATTAAAAATATTAAGTATATATTTTTTAATTTTTTTAATTTTTTTAATTATAATTTACTTATTTAAAACATTATTTTATTGTGAATTTTAATTTTAATTACCCGTTATTTTGATCAATGTCAACTTAACAAATATGAAAAGTTTTAGCATTCACAAATAGTTAAATTGACTTAATTTTATGAATAGATTTAAGAAAATTCAAAATTTTAAAAAATAGAGGCCATGAGAAACGTTTCAATTTTTTTAAAAGCATTTAAAATTTTATTTCATAACTCCTAAAACCCACTATATATGTTCAAAATTTAATGACAAGAAAAGATTTGGTTTGGACTGAGGTTGAGATAGAAAGAGAAATAAAATAGGATAAAGTGAGTGAAAAATGAAGTTTTCTGGAATAAGAAAATTTATGAAAATAAGTGAAAAAATTGTGATAAATTTGATTGATATGAAAAAATATATTAAAACTATTTGTGTTATATTTTCAATTACCAAAGTGTCCCTACTTGTATTTTAAGAAGATGAAGTATAAATTTAAATGGAAAAATGATTAATCATGAAGTAATTAAACTTTTAAATGGAAATATTTTAAGACCAATTAAATAGATACAAATAATAATTTAAAAATGATGTTGAATTTTTTTTTTTTTTTAAATATGGACTTTGACTTTGACTTTATTGCAAAAGTTTTCCCCTATCTAAATGTTCCTTTAATTATCAACTAGTTATAATTAAAATAATAAACATTGTAATTCTTTTTTATGTGAGTAAACAAGTTATTCTCAAAATAATAAAATGTAAAATGAGACCTAAAGTACTGGAAGACAAAATAATTGAAAGCAATCATAATACTATGCGTCTTCATTATTAAAACTTGTTCCATGAGTGACGTTGAAGGAAACCTGACACAATAAATTAAAAGGACCTTAAACATCGACCACCAAGTTTAATACACTGGTACCACAATTATAACAATTGAATCATGAGAAAGAAAAAATGTGATCTTACTTCAAAGTATTTTAGCATCACTTTTGCACTATTATATGTTCAGAAAATTGTGTAAGGTACAGAGATAAAGGGATAAAACTACCCTTACCTTACAATATGTAGAATTTTGAGTATATGTAAAAATTTAAATGTAAATAATAATAATATATTTATAATAATAATTATAAAATTTGTTTATTATAAATAACTATATATTCGTATTAAAATTTTATTTTATTTTATTATTAATTATTATTATTATTTTATTTTATTAAAATATTTGAGTTAGCTAAATTTATTTAATAACTAATATTTGTAATGAAATCTATTTTTTATTAATAAGACTCAGATGTTTATTTTTTCCTTTGATTCTCTTTATTTTAAAAGAAAAAAATTTAGTGTTTAAATTTGTATTTCTCATTCTCTTCTCTATAAAATTATTAATCCAAATAAAAGATATAGCCTCGTATCTTTACTTGTAAACAATATATTCAGATAAAGAAAGAGACCCTGTCTTAGATGCAAACATAAGTAAGAGATTTCCTCTAGCTCAATATTATTTCAAATCTATTTTCACTAAAGCATTTTTAAATATAATGTTTCATCACTCATGACGCAAAACTCGAAAATGAAAGGAAAGTAATGCAATTTAAACATCTCATACAACCATAATGTATAATTATTTACTCAAATAATTTTGAGATAAATGATGTTAAAAATAAATTTTTAATCATTAAAATGGGAAATTTAAATGAAAAATATATTTTTTAAAATTTAACTTAATTCATTTCAAAATTTTGGGGAAAAGGATAAAATGAAGAAACCAAAATCTACTTTCTCTACCTTCCACCAGAAGAGGAAAAAAATTGTTCATAATTTTCAATTTTCCCCACTCTTAATATTTATTTAGAACGCTTAAATATAATTTTGTATCTTGTACTAAAATACAAAATTGTTTTTTTTTTCTAATTCAAACTTTAAACCGTACTTGTAATAGAATGGGTCCTTCCTCTACTTTGAAAATCTGTTTGCCAAATAAAAAAAACTACCAACACCTCATTTCAATAATTTCTTTATTAGTATCTAAAATATATAAAATTAATTTCTTAACAAGGACAAAAATATATTTAATCTTATTTAGAAGGATAAAAATGTGACCCTATTTAGAAGGATAGAAATGTGGTGTTAGGTCCGAACAAAGAAGGTATTGTCTCTATTACTTCTCCTTTTGAACCTAAGAGGGTCTTAATGCCTTGCAATAGGATGAAGGATTGTCTTTGTCAAAAGGGCAAAAAAGTAAAATTGAAGAATAAATAAGGGATGAGATAGTTAGGACACAAGTGGATACTAGATTTGGTAAAACCAGAACAAATTGAAGAGGAAGCATGTGTGAAAGTTGTGTACTCAACTTTATTCACGAAGTGTACCCCATCCTCTTTATCATTATTAGGCATCCCACGGACCCCCACCCCCCCATAGAAAATCACTGTTAAGAGTACACTTTATGCCCCCAAAAGTACCTCATTCACAACAATTAATATCCCAGTCACAAGGTTGAGCTCATAATGTATTTACAGCCACAAATTTTGAAGAGAGCATCAATGGATGCGTGGCAAATTCTGAACCGGCTAAGTTGCCTAACGGGTGTTCACCACTGCATTAAAGCAGCTGACTTTTCTCTTCATTTATTATTTGTTGCCTTGTTTGGCATGTGTCTTTGGATAGGAACAAACAAAGTCTACTTGTTGGTTTCATCATGGAATCTGTAACCAGACAGCAGAATAGGAGAGACCTAAAATTGGTAGGTGGGGTGATGGGACCAAATGAGGTAAAACAAAATAGTCCCAACAACAACTCCTAGTTGGAACCTCATTACACTTGGGAAAACAAAAATAATTGCTACAACAGGGTGTTGTTGATCAGGTAGACCCCCTTCTAGTTGGTCACCATCATAACAACTCTTGGTGCATGCATCCATGTCAGCCTGAATTTGAACCCTTGCTGCTCCTAGGAGGGATGCTTGAAATGCCTTGCCTTGATAACTCAGCCAACACACTATCTGTGGAAGGAGGTTTCAGGCCCAAAGGCAAGGGTAACCATGGCTTGCTTACTGCCTCTTTCACAACCTTGTCAACCACCTCCTGTGCCTGCATGCATGCATGGTATAACACACTACATGGTGAGAGATCATTGAGTTTGTTTGGATTTCACTAAAAAACTGGCTTAGTTAATTATTATAAGACTCAACGACTTCATCCCTGTTGCATTCAAGTTTAGCTAGAACTACACCACTTGATTTAGCACTACAAGAACAACATCCATCATGATCTCATATCACATGTGCTTGACTGGACACAATATTATGTATAACTTTTTATCTTATTAGAGAAATTAATCCATTTTATTTCTTTATTTTCTTCTTAGTGTTTATACAAAAGTTTATCAAAGACTTAACTATTGTAACATGCATGCCTGTTAGAAATCTATTTCCAACCTACTTCTAAACGTCCCCAGCTATTTCATGCAATTCTACACTGATTGAGTACAATACACTTAAGTTTCCTCATTGTCATCTTTCTAAGGCTTTTGAGTTCAGTTATAATTTCATCTCAACATGAAGTTCCTGAGAGCCAATTAGAATGCATGTATATATGAGTGACTGGCCAGTGGCCACCATGATCAAGTAGAAAAAAACTGACAGTGTTGCATACCGGATAATGCTCTAAGGAACTTTGTGGCATGGTAAACGTGTGATCTGCAGCATCAGCATTGAGCAACGCAGGCATATTCTGAGGTTTGATGAAAAATATATGATTAGTATCACAGATAAATAACTAGAAAAAATGAATCATGCATAGAGAGACACTAATCATTAACATGCAAAATACTACAGATACTAGGTTAATATCTTCGTTTTGCTGATACTAACCTGAGAGTAGGGAAAAGGAGCTTGAGGAGGTGGTGGTACTGGTAACACTGGACAGCCCCATGCATCTGCATGCATCTGAAAGATCAAGTAACCATAGGTCAAACTACATTCATAACCGCAAAATCGACATCTCACAAGCCTGAGAGCTATATAACATGGAAGAAAAACATCATATTCCGAAAATAAAATATTACCCTTGGAAATGGTTTCCAGTGCCAATTTTCAGCAGTAGGCTGCCACAAGGGATAACCAGGAGAGCTCCAAATCTGCATGCCAGCCGTTTGACTGCTAGATTGTCCCCACATAGGATATACAGGAGCCAGAGGAAGTGTGTGATTAGAATGATATGGAGGAAAGGCCATAATTGGTCTTTGAAGACAATAGCTCCTTTCTCTTTGATTCAACCATTTCCGATCTTCTTCCTTGGGAAAGATTTGTCTCTTGTGCATTCTGTACTTCTGTTTATTTAAAAACTTGTTTCAGTATTGCGGATACAAAATTGATCAACCATAATTCTCAGTAATGTATAAAATGACCTGAAGATGGCTTGCCACATTATGCCTTGTCAAGCCCTCCACTTTCATTAATTCTAATATTCTAGAAGGAATGGCTTGATCAATGCTTAGTTGCTCAACTGCCTTCACAAATTTTTTGTGCAGCTCAGGCGTCCAGTCTACCTGCGACCAAAACAAGTACCAAAACTGTAAGAGTATTTCCTAGATTTCCAATCATAGATTAGTTAAGTTTGACACTTCCATTACTAGTTTTCAGTTAATTATCACTTCATGATTATGAATATCAAATGGAATCATGTCCGAGTTTTCTACATCAACTCTCCAGGATATGCAGGCACAATAAATGGGATCATTGACAGATTAAACAGAAGTTTGGAAACATTTTTCAAAATGTGTCAGACAGTCACTGTAATTTTCAAGCAAACAGCAGCATGGGCAAGAGGGTTAGAGGAACCGAAACATCAATGAATAGTCGTAAAGCAACTTACTTTCATCTTCTTCCGACTTGGTCTTATCTCACATGAATCACTACGAACACCTACTTTATTTGGAGATTTTGTATTTTTGTCAGTGTTGCTTACAACCTTTCTTTTTTGTGTATGTAGAGAAGCAACACTCTCACCCTTGGAAGTGTCAACTAAATCCACTTCCTTCCTAGCCAAAGTAATTTCCGATTTCCTCTCTTGAGCAGTACTTTCAGTTTCAGCATTCAAATTTCCACATGTAGTTTCGACAGATTTAGATTCTCCATCATGTTCCCCACTTTCTTTTTCTGTTGAGCAATTAGTCTGCTCTTGGCAATCACCATCGTCTAACAATCTTGTCCCATGCATCAATTGTGGGGTTGAAGGAGCTGGATATTTATCATTTCCAGGAGAGAGTACATGATCATTATCAGTAAACCTGGATACTTTCTCTATATCAATGGATACGCTACTTTCATGTTGTTCATTGTCTTTTTGGAGCTGCAACATGGGCACTACAGATTCCTTGACAGGTTTAAGCGATTCACACAGGATACTTGTCCCAGAACTGAATGCCTGCTTGAGTTCAATCACATGAGAAATTATTTTGCTGATATTAAGTTAATAGTAAATACCATGGTAGTATCATCAACATCACAGACCTTGTGAACCACATGCTGCCAGATATTTTTGAGCTTGTCCTCGGAGAGTGGTTTGCTGAGGAACTCAACTGCACCAAGCTTAAAAACAAAATGGAGCAAAGAGTCAAGAAGCTTCCATTACCAATCAGAACAAAAGGAAAACGTACTGTGTCTAGTGAGTTAAAGATCATATTTTGCGCAAATATTGAATGAATCAAATGGTTGAATTTAACTAACTACCATTAAGAAAAAATCCTAAACAATGACAAACAAGATTGCATTTAGCTTAGTTCAAGTAATATAGCTTAAACAATGGGGATGTAAGCTTACCGCTATGCACTTCATCATTGTGTTCAGGCAATGGTTGTTAGAAGTCACTACATGAAAAATTGGAAGTATCACTCGTAAGAAAGTTTACAATGAGCAGAAAACAGCTTTGAAGCAAACTTTACCCCACATTTTCCATGCCATGTTCTCTTCCAGATCATTCATAAATTAAATTGATAAAAGCTACTAAAAAAATGACAAGTTGCAGGTATGAAAACAACAGCATGCAATGCAATACAAACTCTCCCGAATTGGACTTCAAAGGCATATTGATGTTTATCTCCTTATCTGCAACTGGTTTTGGTTCCGCATTCAGACGAGATAATTGATGTGCAAATGACCATTATTATAGAGTAAAGATTGGAGATTTAAAGAACTAACAGAGGTTAAACTAGCAAATTCATTTTGGTCTCCATACTTACTAATGGTTGGCAAGTCCTTGGCATTCTCAAGAAATTTGAAACCTCCCTCGCTACTGCTTGAACTCACCTGCAATTAGGATGAATACATTCGGTTAAAAATGATTTCATCAAAGTTGTACCAATCATGAGATTCAGATATAGAACTTCAACAAAGATACAAGTATCCTCAGAAAGAGCAAAATATACAGGATGACTACAGTCATCCCTTGTGATTAGATTTAAGAACTTTAAAGTTATACCAAAGAAAGAAGTGTATTTTATTTTCTTAAGTTTGGCAGCAACAAGGACCTTCTTTTTCTAATTTTAAATTTTGCAATTACATCATAATGATTTTTCATTATATAGAAAATGAAAATCCATTACCTCTACTATGGCAATGTGGAAGCTTTCAGGTGTACTTGAGATTGCTGACAAGGCTTCATTCTCATCACAGAATGTAGAAACTGTACAGAAACTCGAAACATACTAAACAAATTAATAGACAGAACAAGCATGTACGGGAAACAAGAATGGGAGAGATGCGGGAGACAAGGAGCAGAGAGTAAAAGAACCATGTGACTTCAATAAAGACCAAATTATACTTAGGTTGATCCCCAAGACATAAGATATAACTCCAGTTAAACTTGTTTCATGAAACTTTTTTTTTACTACTAAATTCCTGTCTAGGCAACTGAAATGACAGCCAATGTACAAAATTAGTGTAGATTCGATAGTTCAGACACAGTTAACTGACCATTTTTTACACTTCAGATCTTTACAATTTAACCCATACGAGTAAGATAACTGACAAATTTTAATACTTTATATCTTTACGATTTAGACCACATTCAGTTTTAAAAACACTTATATCAGCTTCATAAGGTGCAAAGAAATACCATATGTGAAAAGATAAAGGTATTGTTCCAAATTTTCAAGGCTCCAAAGGGCAACTAAATTTTGTCAAATTTTCTAGGCTCCAAGAGCAACTAAAATCTGAACCACAATTATACCAATTGACCATATAAGGATTGTAAAGCAATGCGGCTTTACAAGATGCCATCGGATAGAAAGATGGGGACCAACTTACCCACTATGGGCCATACGTGGGAATTGTTAGATGTAGATAAAGAAGTGAGCCATGCCATAACAAAAAGATGGAATCCAAAAAGTCTTACCATTATAGTCCATGGCTTCGAGCTTTGCCCTTATTTCGGCAGCAGAAATGCTGTCTCCCTCAAGAAGAAGAACCTTGAGTCCTTTGGGAAAATCTTTCCATTCTTGTAAATCATTGGCAGTGAAAACCATAGCTGGCTTGGCATCGTTTCTCAGTCTCCCCCAGAAAGTAAAAGATCAATACCGCATATCAAAGTCCAATTCCTTCAGCACAACCATGAGATCACAAGCTTGATTCAGTTGGCTAGGCTTCAGCACAAGACTTCATAACATTTAAAAACAAAACAAAAAAAATCCATTGCAAACTCAATTTTGTTAAAATGGTAAACAGATCCCAAATAGCCAACAGAAAATGCAGAACAGTGGCATCAGACCTATAGGTCAGCCCCGAAACAAGGTTCAGATCAAAACTGTCATGCCCTTTGATCATCAATGAAACAGCTGGAAAATCACAAAAATCAGAATCCCACCAATTTTTTCAGCAAGCATTTTCTACGGAAAACAGAATCAAAGACTCTCCTTTTGCATTCTAAATATCCATTGCTGATTCCGCTTTCACAGAACAGTAAACTGACAAATATGTCTTCCCAGTAATTAAATCTCATGACATGACGACCAAAACAAACATGACAGAAAAACAAAAGAAGAAGACTTTACACCAAAAAACGGGTCTGGCAAGCTATCCATAACCGTGACTCCAAAAGACAAGCAGAAAGCTCAAAAGGGTAGACATGCATGCGCATATTTTAACTCAAAATGTACAAAATTTAAAGAAACAACAAAGATGAACACTTGGACATGATCCGAGAGAGAATTAGCATGCACATAAAAAAAAAAGTTTATTAAGAAGAGAGGAAAAAAAGTTTTCACTGTGAAGCCATTTTCATTACCTTGGCACAAAAGAAAATGCTTGTTCAGTTCCATTGCTTAAGCTTTGGTCTTTCTCCTCTTATTGCATTGTTAATAAGCAGATGGGGGAAGGGGAGGGAAGGGAAGTTAAAGGAAGAGGAAAGTTAAGTGCTGGCTTTGGAGGTTGCTTCCTGTGACCACTGAGCAGTTGCCATCAGCAGTTACGGACCACAAGTAAGCCTCTCGAAAAGGTCCATGAACCTTTCTGCAAATTTCTTCAAAGGTTAATATTCCAACACTACCCTTCCTCTGGAGTAGCAGCAACTTCACCAATCAACCAAGAAGAAATGGTTGCAGGAAAACACGCTCAACTACTCATAATGGTAAAACTTTAAGGGGAATAGTTCGTAATTGATGTTGGACTTTTAGAGGTTTTAACCATTTCATGATAAAGTAAGATAACTTCATAACGTGTCTTCTCCTCATCAGTGTCATTAATGGCGTTCTTTTTATACTACTTATTATTATGCATTTATTTCTCTAAAAAATAATTTATGTTTTTAAAGTTGTTGGGTGCCCAATCATCGTGCAGTGATATTATCTGATGGAATAATCTTGGATTAAGCAAGTAGCTAAATATTTCATCAACGACCTACGAAGTACAAAGACTTTTTTTTATGTTTCCAAACCTTTTTTTCTTATTATTGGAGGTCATTTTATTCAAATCGAATAAAGTAGATACGGAATCACAATTTCTTTTCATTTTTCTTTTACTATTTCATGTATATATATATATATTAAAAATATTTTCCACTTTAAAGTTTAATAATTTCGTTATAATTTTTTTTCTAAAATTGCATTAAGAGAAAGATACAAGTAATTTTTAAAATAAAATAGAAAACAAAATTTTAAAATGAATATTATTACTCCTTAGATTTCAATTGAAAAAATGTGTTAGTCTCATTCCCTAGAAATCACATTCAGTAATAATTTATAAACATATTTTTTTTCTTTAATCCTAACATGATCACAAAAACTCTAAAATGAAAACCTTCTTAGATTCTTAACAAATTTATTAATATATTATGTAATAAGTTAATAAATTTAATTTATTATTATTTTTAATTATTTATATATTTAAAATCATCTTGAATAAAAATATTTTTAATTATGTTTTTCTAGGGGAACTCTTTTAATTATTTTTATTAACATTGACAAAAGATTTTTTGAAAATTTTATTTTCTTTTTTTTTTTTATAAAGTTTTCGTGTTAGGCATCACTATGCAACTTGACATCTCAGCTAAGCTAACACCTCAAGTAACAACAATCATCTGCCATCACATGAAAAAAAAATATTATTAAAAAAAGAAAAAAGAAAGAAAATACAAAAATATGGGAGGACTAGACCAAAACTCATATGTTAACACAAACGATACATAGGTAAATTATACCTATTCATAAAGAATTCTAAGAACAGACTAGCTAGGAGTCTATTATACCAATGAAAAGATTCTCTATGAATAAATCCTAAATTAGCCAACTTATCAGCACACGCATTCCCTTCATGAAAAATATGAGTTACCTTAAACCTGATTGTCCCACAAAAATTAAGACAAGTATTCCATCGATTCTGAAGCATCCACGGAACATTAGTCCTAGCAGTAAACGCAGCACAAACCAAGGCAGAAT
>Ga0123342_1002977_pt1 | contig 27744 bp, 27 predicted proteins | sample Turbeawhitnodule_FD_89960 | JGI IMG/M metagenome (GOLD analysis project Ga0123342, IMG submission 89960) | Root nodule microbial communities of legume samples collected from Mexico - Turtle bean Mexico white nodule | ecosystem: Host-associated > Plants > Roots > Nodule | place: Mexico: Nepantla... | reverse complement strand
TTGATGCTGCCCTGAGTGCATTTCTAAGCTCTAATTGTGATGTTTTTAAGGTATGGGCTAGAATCTGGACTGTTCTTGCAAATCACTTTATATCAGCAGGGAGTCATCATGATGAGAAAATTGCTATGTATGCCATAGATTCTCTAAGACAGCTTAGCATAAAGTATTTGGAGCGTGCTGAACTGGCCAAGTTCTCTTTCCAAAATTATATTCTCAAACCATTCGTTGTTCTTATGCGAAATAGTCAAAGTGAATCCAAAAGGAGGCTAATTGTTGACTGCATTGTCCAGGTGTTGTAGGCGTGAATTTTTATTCTTTGTGCATTTGAGCTTAATATCATTATATACATTAACTGAAGTTCAGCTGGAACTGTTGCCTATTGCAGATGATAAAATCTAAGGTTGGAAGCATAAAGTCTGGGTGGCGTAGTGTATTTATGATTTTTACAGCTTCTGCAGATGATGAACTAGAATCTATTGTGGAGAGTGCATTTGAAAATGTTGAGCAGGGTAGGAATGATATTCTTTGATTGTGTCATTGCATTACTATTGCAATTATGGTGTATCTAACATGTTAAAATTTTGCAGTCATCTTAGAACACTTTGATCAAGTAGTGGGAGACTGTTTCATGGATTGCGTGAATTGTCTGATTAGATTTGCCAACAATAAAAGTTCACATCGCATTAGTTTGAAGGCTATTGCACTCCTGCGGATCTGTGAGGACCGTCTTGCAGAGGTTTGCTGGGTTATCTGTAGGAAATTGCTTTCCTTAATTTGAAGGTTGCACACACAAAGTATGCATGCACACACACACATTACTAGAAAAAAATGGGTAGATGTTTATTTCAAAGTCCAGTAAGTTTGGCCCACTAGACTTATCTGCAATCTACATGTTTTTAAGAGGGTTTGAATTCTCAGTACAGAGATGTAAAATGCTGGAAGCTAAACTGTTTTAATATTATTTTTTCAAATGTTCAATCTTTTCACAAGCTGAGAGACATCTTAGTTAAAAAATGAAAAGCTCTGTTTTGATATTGCATTGATATCTACCAATGTTGAAAACAGAAATTTGTGGAAAAACTAAAGGGGGCATGCTAACATATCTCATGGTTTTGATTAATGTGTGATTAAATGTACTACCAATGTTGAGAACAGAAATTTGAGGAAAAACTAAAGGGGGCATACTAACTTAGCTCATGGTTCTGAGTAATGTGTGATTAAATGTACATTGTTTAAGGATTTAGAAACTGTTTATTCATTTTTACTGTCAATAATTAGTTCCGTTCCTTGATTGGTACCTGTCCATTAAGTGGCTTAAATTGTTTGTCTTCTTAAGGGCCTTATTCCTGGAGGTGCTTTAATGCCTATTAATGCTAATTTGGATGCGACTTTGGAAGTAACTGAGCATTTTTGGTTCCCAATGCTCGCTGGTTTATCTGATCTAACCTCAGATCAAAGGCCAGAGGTCAGAAGTTGTGCTCTTGAAGTCTTGTTTGATTTATTGAATGAAAGAGGTAGCAAGTTCTCCACATCATTTTGGGAGAGTATTTTTCATCGAGTTCTTTTTCCAATTTTTGATCACGTGAGACATGCTGGAAAAGAGGGCTTTGTTTCCACTGACGATGATTGGTTTCGTGAAACAAGCATTCATTCGCTTCAGCTCCTATGCAACCTTTTCAACACATTCTATAAGGTAGTAAACTAAAACAGTACTGTTTTCTATTCTTGTAACTTAAACAAGCATGAGTGTGAAATTTTGCTTTAAAAAAGTTAGCAAACATGGTGCTAAAGTTTTGATGAAAAATTGCTCGTGTTGACTTTGTTAGTTTATTGGATTAGATGCTTTTATTATTATAAATATGTATGAAATTCAGGTTCAGAATTTATCTGATTTCTGTTAAATATCAAAACTCATGAGAAATCTTGCTTCCAGGAGGTTTGTTTTATGTTACCTCCACTACTGGGTCTGCTGTTAGATTGTGCAAAAAAAACAGATCAAACAGTGGTCTCGATATCTCTTGGTGCTTTGGTGCATCTCATTGAAGTAGGTGGACACCAATTCAGTCCGAGTGACTGGGATACATTACTTAAAAGCATAAGGTGTAAATTTTTTCTTATTTTCTGAACATTCATTTTAGTTAATATCAACTATAAAACATCTATTTAATCTTGATCTCCAGAGATGCTTCATACGCTACACAACCTGTAGAACTGCTCAATGCATTAACTTTTGATAATCTGAGAAACCCTGGAAGCATTATTAGTGATTCTGAAGGCAACCTAGGGGACACTGGTGCCATAAGGTCTATTGACAATGAGGTAATGGCTGATCATCAACTTAATGTCAATGGTAATGGGAAGTTATCCCCGTTGGCATCCTCAAATACAAATGCTGATGAAGTTGAAGATTCTGTACCACAGACAAATGTAGATCAATCTGAAGGTTAGTTTTTTTAATTTTTTTTTAGTTTAATGTGTGTGAAAGCATGCTCATCTCAGGCACAAAAGTGAGAAGTGGTACCAATTATAAAAAACATTCATCGAAGTTAGCTTGTTAAAAATGTGAAGTATCTCGTCCAAAATCCCTCAAATCTCATGGTGGGGCCTTAGAAGCTGCATTAAATTGGAAAAATGAAGTATGGATTGGGCATTAATTGATACTGAAGGGAAAATGAATTTGCTTGATGGCATCAAGGAAGTGTTTATTATTGTAGGTCTTCCATCTCCATCAGGAAGAACTCCCAAATCGGCAGAAGGGGGAGGTTTCCAGCGTAGTCAAACCTTGGGTCAACGAATTATGGGAAATGTGGAAAATCTCTTCCTTCGAAATCTTACAAAATCTAAAAGCCATATATCTGATGCTTCTCAACCATCATCTCCAGTTAAGGTATCATGTTATCTTTAGCGCAAAAGAAATTGACCTTTATTATCCTGTGAATACATCTCTTATGTCACTCCGATATAGGTTGCTGATACTGTAGAGCCAGATATGAAGAATGAGGAGAGTCCTTTGCTGGCAGCTGTCAGGGGAAAGTGCATTACACAGTTATTACTTCTTGGTGCTATTGATGGTATTCAGGTTTGTGTGTTTATTTATTTTCTTTGTTCAGTTCTCATTTTTTTGGGTTCCCTTAAATTTGTTATTCGACGGCTAAGATTCTGTATAGGGAAAGGGGAAGGTTTTCCTCCCTTTTCTCCTTTCATTAGGTCTTAGAAAAAATTCAGTTTGAGGAAGTACCTCTTTCACACTGTATATATACGAGGAAAAGACTGAGAATGTAATTTGAGACCCATTTGTTTAAATAGATTTGGTGGTGGAGGGAGTTTGGGAACCCACCACCTTCTTGCCAAATGGAGGAGTTTGATAAAAGGATGATTATCTTCTTCCAACTATGTTTTCTAATTATTTGCAGAAGAAATATTGGGCTAAGTTAAAAGCAGAGGAGAAGATTTCTATAATGGACATTTTGCTGTCTTTGTTGGAGTTTGCTGCTTCATATAACTCATCTACCAATCTTAGAACTCGAATGCACCAAATTTCTGATGAAAGGTAATCCAAAATTCAATATCTAGTTGTCTTATTTTTTGTTCTGCTGAAATTTGTTAAACAGTAGAATGGAGGAAAAGAAGAATCACTAAATTTTTCTTGGACAGGCCACCAATAAATCTTCTTCGTCAGGAATTAGCTGGTACTGGCATATATCTCGACATCTTACAAAAGGCAACTTGTGGCTTTGAAACAAAAAAGGAAAAAAGTTCAGATTCTGATGGATTTCAAGATGTAGATTCTACAGAAGTTAATGGCTTGAGTTTTAATCAAGATTCTGATGCAGAAGAGAAGTTTGAAAGGTTAGCTGAGGAGAAACTGGTGTCTTTCTGTGAACAGGTGCTCAGGGAGGCATCTGATCTCCAGTCAAGTACTGGAGAAGCCAATAACATGGATATTCATAGAGTCTTAGAACTGCGTGCTCCCATCATTGTTAAGGTTTGAAGTTTACTCTTCATGATAATATATGAAAGTTGACTTGCCTTCTATTCAGTGTCATAGTTTTGCCTGTCATTTACTTGATTAGTAGTGCATATTGCAAATATTGCAGCCAATGGTGTAAATAAAATTTATTTCAAGAGTTATTATATATCTATATATAAAAGTTTTTATATTTTATACTACCAGTGAACGAGATATCACCACCAGCTTTAAGCTTCTATTGTTGATGAATAGTCGAATTACCACAATGTGGCACTCGGTTTTAGATTGCATAACCTGACGTATACCACACCTTTAAACTTAAACTAGTATTTGTTGAAATAATGTATTTTGTAGATTGGTTTTCGTTTCAGATATCATAAAAAAGTCCCAAGTCCTCATTCTGTATCATGAGAAGTAAAAACTCTCAAGTCTCTACTGTCACGTCTTGATTGTCAAGTATTGCTTCCTTAAAAATTTGCTGCTCTATAACAAAGATGCTCTACCTGCAGTTGTTTTAGGGGATTTGCCATGTCCTATATAAAAGACTTGTTGGAAGTTCTGGGTTCTTTTTTTCTTCTTATTGCTTTCAGTTATTTTTCCACGCTCATTATTTTTCAAATGCTTTGAATACCTGAACCCTGTCTCTATTTCCCTTTCTTTAGTTTCCTTTTCTATAACACAATCAATTAAAGGGGTACACCGTTTTAGTTTTTATCTGCTTGCTTTCCAGTATAGTTGGATGAAGTTCATTACAATTTATGTTTATGTGCTAATAAATTATTTATTTACCTTGTAGGTGCTTCAAAGCATGAGTTTTATGAACAATAAGATTTTCAGAACTCATCTAAGGGAATTATACCCTTTGCTAACAAAACTTGTTTGCTGTGACCAGGTAATTTCTTGTTTCTACAATTATTCAAGGCTGCTTTTTGATTGATAGTTTTGATCATGAATCTGTAGTGAACGACTGAGATTTAAGGGAATGGAAGCTCACTGTACTAAATAGGAATTCTATAGTATTCCATCAGATGTGATGAGGCGGGGTCAAACATTCTAATTGATTTTCACAAGTTTATTTTTCAATATACTTTATAGAAAGAAAAATAATTATTTTGGGTGGATAGTAACTTTTGTGATTCTTCAGTTGCTGCTGCTATATGTATGTTTATGCCTGTGTCAAGAAAAATAGAATATTTTAATAGGCTTTCATTAGATATTTTAAATCTCAAAAGAGTTGACCTGAAAATTAGAGATGGAAAGATCATTGTTTGGCTCCATTTAGGTGTATGTCTTTTGGTCATAATTTCGTCTCTATAGCTAATATGGTTCTTACACTTGACTATCGATTTTCGGTTTAATCCATATAATTTGATCTTCATTTGACATTGCAAACTTATTACGAATCTGTTCTTTTTATCTAATGAAGTTATAAGTGTTATATTTGGTCTATACTTGCTATCGCTCTTTGTTTTATTCCTTGTCCAGGAACATTTTGGTCATTCCATGTGATAAAACTCTACATGACATCTCATTTTTCGTGTTAGTCATTTAAAGAAAATACTCCAATACCGTTATAAACTTAAGTAAATGTTGGGGGAGCTCTTGGTGATTTATTCGGAGCACAGCTGATGGTGTTGTGTGTTGTTAAGGAAACCTTGTGTGTTGAACTGATAATGCTTTGTTTTGAACAGATGGATGTTCGGGGAGCTCTTGGTGATTTATTCCAAGCACAACTGAAACCTCTTTTACCATAACCGTCTTATAATGACGCTGTTAGGATTCTCAGATATAAACTTCAGGGCTTGCCGATATCAGTTTTAGATGGCTTGGAAAGAAGAAATATGGTAGCATTTTTTTGTATTAATCTTTTATGGAAATTTTGTGCTTGTACTAACAGTTTTGTAGAAAGGCAATAGAAATGTAATTTTGGCTTCATCTGACCTCTCCCTATATTCGTTTGCACTTAACTCAATTTGTTTGTGCAGTATTTGGATAGTAGGTGAAAGCTCTGATTGAGGTTTCGTATGAGTCTTTTGTTGTATGATGATAGATGTATACCATGTGAAACCCTTGTGTCTTGCACGAGGAGTACCAATTATTTGCTATTCATAATGTATACTACTGAAAGAAAAAAAAGCAGCAGCTATTCCTCCTCCCTTCCCTTTCCTTCCTTCTTTTTTGGTGACATGTTCAGACTTCACGCAAAGATTTTGGATCTTACACCTCTACTTTTGATTGTTGTAGCGGACTCGGAGTCTCAGGGTGCTGCCAATTTATTTATTTATTTTATCTTTGCTTTTTGGGTTGGATCTTATTAATTCATAATTCTAAGTGTAAACTTTAATAAAACAAGCCAGAGACGTCGTAAAGAAAAAAAAAACCCATGTCTTCACTTCCGCATAACAAGTCTATTAAGCACGATTACTCTACGTTTCAATCTATTATTGAAATATTTAATTGTTCCTATAATCTCTTCAATTTTGACAGTTTATAATTTTATTCTCAACTTTTTTATATTAGTTTAGTTTTTGTATTTTTAATTTATTAAATTGTATTTGATTATTTGTTATACTTAAAATTCTGAAGTTATTTCATATTCAAATATCTAGAGGTTCCAATGATTTTGGGATATACAATAATTTTTAAATTTTAGTAGTTATATGTTTTAATGAAAAATCCAAAGATATTATTATGTCATTGGGATTTAAAAAATGAAATCTAAGGGCTTATTTATTTTTATGGTGAAAGATAAGTAAGCCCTTAGATAACTGCGGAATTAATTTTTCGTGATTTTAAAAGCGCGGGTGTTTAATTAAGTCATTATATTATTTACAATATTTGTACATTTTTCATTTCATTTCAGCATGCAAATTTAAGATAAATTGATTCATTTATGATAGCACTGGGCGAAATTTGAATTGAAAGCAATAGAGTTTACTTAAGTGTAACCGAGTGTTGTTTTGAGATTTAGAATCTGTTCGATTTATATTCTTTATTAATATTTTAAATTTTGAAAAACAAGAAAAACAGTTGTTTTATTGTTGGCAATTGCTTCAGTACTCGGATATCACATGTCTTTCTGACTTCTAAAATGTTGGTAGCCAAAGGAGAGCAGTTTTACGTTGTCCATCGGATGTCAACTGTGGCTATTCCAATCTGCAGCAAGATTTCAAGAACCTGTACTGATAAATTATCATACAACTTTTTGTTTTTCTTTTTAAAAACAACAAAAACACTTTAAAATAATTTCCTTTTCTTTTCCTTATCTAGGAGTGCAATCTGATTCTGCCAAGATTCATAGACAATCAAAAGACCCAGTTGGGAATATGTATTGGAATTAAAAAAAAAAACATTGCTTTTTAGTCTGATTCTACCTTTCTTTCCTAGATTGTTCTCCCTCTCCTACCATTTACGCACTTTCAAGAAAAATAAAAAAGGTTGTGCCTTGGCTTGGTGTCACACAACGGGTTTAGGAATCCAGTGCTTTGTTTAGTCTAAATGCAATTCTTTACGTAACTTTCTATTCAATAAAAGGACATCATTTTCCCTCCACTTTCTTTAATATTCTATTCTACTCAGAATAATCATCTTCATATAGGTGAGTGTTGGGAAAGGGTAGAAACATAGGTAAGTCAAGGTAGGAAAAAAAACACAGCATGGGATTCCAACATTTTAGTACGTGTTTTCTGTTAGCACTATGCATTCTAAGCCAAGGTTTGGCAAAGGGTGCTCATGGGTTTGCTTGCAACTGGGGAACGCGTTTAACACATCCTCTTCCACCTCAAATAACTGTGAAACTGATGAGAGACAATGGATTCAGGCAAGTGAAGCTATTTGAGGCTGACCCTGATGCACTGAAGGCTCTTGGAAATTCTGGCATTCAGGTAATGGTTGGCATACCAAATGACCTCTTAGCAAACCTTGCTGCCAGTGTCGATGCTGCCATTGCATGGGTCAACCAAAACGTATCCAGTTACATATCCAAAAATGGGGTTGATATAAGGTTATACAACTACACTACCTCTTTATTTCAATGATTTTTGTGTTGTGTTATACTTTTCTAAGGTAAAAAGTGTTTATAAAGTTAGTTTCAATTAAAATTGTTTTTGCTCCTATGTTACAAAAAGGATGATGATTTTGATAAAATACTAATTTTAATCAGTAAATTTTGTTCTTTACTGTAATATGTCAAGTTTTAAAAAAATGACAAACCAATTACAAATATAAAATATGAAGATCAAATTCACTATACAAAAACTAAAGCGAATGGAGTGAAAATTGAAGTAAAATTTGAAGTATCTAAAACACATTTTACCTATTTTAAAACTGTGTTTGTGTAGAAGGTGCAAATGAATTGCATTTTTAACAAGTGTTTGCGAATTCCTAGGTATGTTGCTGTGGGAAATGAAGCATTTCTCAAAACATACAACGGTCGGTTTGTGAATTCTACCTTTCCAGCCATCCAGAACATTCAAGCAGCCCTTATAAAAGCAGGATTGGGCAGACAGGTGAAGGTGACAACTCCTCTAAATGCAGATGTGTACCAAAGTGACAGTGGTCTTCCATCAGGGGGGAACTTCAGGCCTGACATTCATGGCCAAATGATGTCCATAATAAAGTTCCTGAGCCAAAATGGTGGCCCTCTAACCTTCAACATCTACCCATTCCTCAGCCTTGATGCTGATCCTCACTTCCCAAAAGAGTTTGCCTTCTTTGATGGCTCAGCTGCCCCTGTGGTTGATGGCTCCATAACTTACACCAATGTGTTTGATGCCAACTATGACACCCTCATCACAGCCCTTGAGAAGAATGGTTTTGGTCAAATGCCTGTCATCATTGGAGAGGTTGGATGGCCAACAGATGGAACAGCCAATGCCAACATAAAGAATGCTCAAAGGTTCAACCAAGGCCTGATTGACCGCATTGTGAAAAGGCAAGGAAGTCCCAAAAGACCGACCCCACCTGATATCTACTTGTTTGGATTCTTAGATGAGGATGCCAAGAGCATTGAGCCTGGCCCTTTTGAGAGGCACTGGGGTGTCTTCAACTTTGATGGATCCATCAAATACCCCTTAAATCTTGGTGGCGGAAAGCAACTAGTTGCTGCAAGAGGGGTCAGGTATTTGCCAAAACAGTGGTGTGTGATGTCAACTCAAGCAAATGTTCAAGACCCTACTGCTTTTGGTGACAGCATGAGCAAAGCATGCACATATGCTGATTGCACACCTCTCTCTCCCGGAGGTTCTTGCAGTGGATTAGACATAAGAGGCAATGCTTCATATGCATTCAACATGTACTTTCAAACCATGAATCAACGCAAAGAAGCATGCAATTTCAATGGTCTCTCTGTCATCACTAACATAAACCCTTCACCGCCTCAAAGTGCTTGCCAGTTCAAGATCATGATCGATCTGGGGAAGCATGAAAAGAAGTCCACTTCTCCTTCCGATGCACCAAAAATTCAACTAAACTTAATGGTCATGCTGCTGTCAAGCTTCATTTTCGCCATGTTGTTGCTTTATGTATAGGTTTTTTTTTTTATTTGTGTTCTGCAGAGATTCACAACTTTACGCCACCAATTTTTTTCTTTATCATTATTTTTCTTTCTGTGTCTGTATTATATATCACTTTCTAGTAGATTTTCAGTCTCATACATGGTCAATGAATGAATAAAACTGATCCTACTCTTCAAGTTGAACCAAATTTTATTCCCCGACCCCGTTACTATCACAGTTTTTCAGTCTGTACATGTTTCCATTCTGCAACTTACTTTCACTGCGGCTAATCTGTAAAACAGTTCAGAATTCAGTGTTAGATAATTGTGTTTTAGGATATTTTAAGATTTCGGAATTTCCAAAATATTTTAACATTCAATTCTTTTATGATATTTGCATGCATGTTATTGCATATAGTAAAAGATAACATGATAACTAGAACCAAAATTTACCAATCAAAAATTTATTAACCTTTAGTTTCATTCATAACATTTATAAATCCGTTTTATAAAATTAAATTACACTTAAAAATTTCATTTTTTAATATGATAGATTTTTTAATATGATAGTATCAGATGAGTGAGTCATATAGAGTCTATGTAAAAAGTTATGATTATAGTGGTTTTAAAAAGAGTAACTCCTTTATAAAACATTTTTACTTTAATAATTTATAATTTTATGAATTTATATCTGATTTGATTATTTAATAGTTTAATTATTTTAGTACTACTGTATTATTACACTCTCACATGATATGTGCTTTGATTGTTTATGTAGATGTAGTATTCACAGACAAAGAAGTGAGAAGATATCAACTATTTGGATCCAGGGTTTTGTGAGAAAAAAAAGGAGATATCAACTATTTGGATCCAAAGTTTTGTGAGAAAAAGAAGAAGAAAATATACTTTTTGAAGAGTAAATATCCTCTTCCCTCAAAATGAACTATAAAGAGAAAACTACATCACCATGTATCATTTCTGAATATACCCTCATTTATAATACTGTTATAATATTTTTTTATTTTCCATTACTGCAAGATTATTTAATATTAAAAATAGTATTTTTTTATTTATATAAGATCGATTTATTTTCTAATTTTATAATATATTTTTAATATTCTAGAAATTACTTGAATTTCTGTTTGTATTTAATTTGTTGTTGTGTTTATATTAATATATTCTTGTGTATAATTATTATGTTAAAGAGTTATAATTTATTTAATTATAATTTTTTATAAAATTCTTTTCTATTGTTAATTACCTTGTATTTTTTATTGTATTATTTTTTATTTTTCGTTATTACAGGAATTTTAATATTAAAAATAATATTTTTATTTATTTATATAATATCTTATTTATTTTTGAATTTTATAATACACGTTTAATATTTTAAGAAATTATGTGAAATTTCTGTTTTTATTTAATTTTTAAATACATATTTTTTTAATTTTAAATTTTAAATTATACCTATTTATATTTATTACATATTTATTTTTTCTAATTATAGTTTTTAAATTTATGAATGTGTTTTAAATAAAAAAAGTTTATTTCATCATTAAAAAAATTTAATAGGTAAGAGTAAATTTATAAAGTAACATTTTACACCTTTAAAAAAAATCAAAATTTCCTCACAATTATTACATCACTGACAAACTCCTATAAAATTTTCTCAGAGATTCACTCCAATCCAAATTTCATCACTTTCTTCACACTTTCCTCTCACATCTTCATACATTCACTCTCTCAAATCTCCACACATTCACTCTTTAATCCAAACACACCTTAAAGAGTTGAAATGTATACCTGAAAATTTTTATTAAAAAAAGAGTTGAAATGTATAACTATTATTGTAATTAAAGTATTTCTGTTAGGTGTATATTGACTCGCAAATTCTAATTCTTAATTAGAATGTACGGTCTTGACTTTCACAATCTATTTCAATTGCTTAATTTATCAAAGTTAAAAAAAAGATAAAAGTACATTTATCTTAAACTATATTTTTATTAGTATATTTTTCTCTTTTTAACCCTCCTCTTTTAATTATAAATACCATGGTTTGAGATATTAAGACAAAAAAAACTTACCATTGGAGTTTCGAAAGTAAGAACCAGTATTACTTTTAATTGAACTATTTCAACAATAATCAGAATTTAAAAAATTAATAAATTCACAAGAAATATCGATTTTTGATTTGAAGATGTGTGTTGTTATGATCCCAATAGTCTTACTAGTAGGGTACCACATTTAATGAATTGTTGGTTTTGAAGCGGGTACCACATTTAACACATTTTAAAGTTTGAAGTTATATTTTTGAGATCTAGAAAATTTGTTGCGATGGGAAAGAGTGGATTTGTGAGAATTAAAGAGGATATGTGAAGTTATTTGGATGGAGGGATGATAAAGTGAATTTGTGATTGCAATTTGTGAGTGGTGTGATAGTTAGGAGGAAATTTATAAATTATTTTAAAGATATGTAAAATGTAAGTTTACAATTTTTTTTTATTATTCAAAAGTATTTGAATAATGAATTATTATATATTTGAATTAATTAATTTTTTTTTAATTTATAACATCCATAATTACTTTTATTTTTCAATAAAAAAAATTAATTGAAAATAATTTTGTGTTAAATTGAAATAAATTTATTAAATATATTAAAATTTATGAAAATAATATTTATTATTATATACATTTGTTATTTTATATAACTATATATGTTTTGTTGATATTATAATTTATTTTCATTATTTATACTTATATGTTGTTATTAATAGTATAATTAAATATTTTTTAAATTGTTAAATAAATTTATGTAATATTTAATTTTGTATATTGTAAATTATAATAAAATACATGCATACGGGTATTTGAGTAAAATGCAAGAATCCTACATGAAATTTGTGTGAAGAATGAAAAAACACTTCACTTTCTCCCCCATCCATCCCCTCACTTTCAAAATCACTTAAACAAACACAAGATTTACCTTCACCCTCCTCATACATGGAAACAAATTATTGCATGTACAATAAGTCACAGTTGAGGACTAAGAAAATGAATGTTCATTTTTAGAACCACTTTTTAATCCCTGTAAACGACGTTAATGTTCCAATATTAACTCCGTTGAGATAACATAATTAAATAAGCTCAAAATCAACTTGCTATATGAATAGTCGCAAAGTCCAACCTAATACTAGTCATGAAAATACAACCCACTTCTAAGACACAACAAGATGTAACTAAAGCTAAAATTCAAATTGTACTGTCCCGATACTGCCATGAATTGGGTCGATTAGGTTTGCCAGGTATTGGGCTGATTGGGCCTAATAGGAATCAGGCCGAGGAGGCTTGATAGGAAGGAAAGGCAGGCCTAAGCCCAATCTGAAAGTCTTAGCGAAATAAACATCGTAAAACGGCTTCGCCAAATCTAATAAATACTCTGATTCGTTGGCGCAATATCCCTGATTATATCGCTTGAATACTCTGATTTACTTGCACAATATCCCTGGTTATATCGCTTAAAATACTCTGTTTTACTTGCACAATATCCCTAATTATATCACCTAAATACCCTAATTTGCTTGCACAAATGTTCCTGATTATGTTGCATAACTGCTTTGATTATATGACAGAAAATGTTCCGATATATTCAGACTTTAGGAAAGGTTACCATAATATGACACATTAATGCCCGAGAAAGCTAGGGTCCAAAGGTCAAGCCCATGAAGCCTTATAAATAGACGACCACCCCCAGGGAGTATCTCAACTTGCTTTTTTACATTATACTCACTAGATATACAAAATTTTATGCTCTTACTGACTTGAGCGTCGGAGTATAATCGCAGGAGGAGCCCCCATTCGTTCTCTAGAAGCTGATCTACTAAAGCTTGAAGGGAGGCCATCAGGAGCTCATCCGAATTTCGACCGACTTCTAGCCGGCGAGAACATTTGGCGCCCACCGTGGGGCCCGATAAAATGGTTTCCACAACCATTCCCGATATATCAGAAAGATACAAGTCATGAGGACCAGACAGACACCAGCACCTGAAGCCGAAGAGGTGGTCACATTACAACAGGTTATGGAGACAATGTGCATGTTACAACACGAGAACGAGGAGTCAAGAAGACAAGTTGAAGAGTTCCGAGCCGCTCAGGAACTCCTTCGGGAAGAATCTGCATCCAAACAACAAAGGTTGAGAGCCGAAGCCGAAGCCTCCAGACGATTGATGGAGGATGCCATTCAGGCACACGAGGGGCTGTAGAAAGTTAATGAGGATCTAAGGAGGACATTCCAAGGGAGGACAGATGCAGGACCCGCGGGCTGAGCTCTAGGGAGATGGCGGAGGGACCCCCGTCCTTTCTCAGGCCATTATGGAAGAACCAATTCCCCCGCACTACATGATGCCAAAAATGCCCGCTTTCTCAGGCTTGGAAGACCCCGAGACTCACCTCAAGGCCTTCCAAGCCCAAATGCTGATCTCAGGGGGCTCAGACGCCATCAGATGCAAAGTGCTTCAAGGCACCTTCACCAGGACAACCTTAAAGTGGTTCAGCGGTCTACTAGATGGAACCATCCAGTCGTTTCAAGAGTTTTCCCAGTTGTTCGGTGAACAATTCGCGGCCAATGTGGTGAAACCACCACGAATGGCTGACCTGTTCGATGTCAGGAAAAGGGAAGGTGAGCCGCTTAAAGAATATCTTAATCGTTTTTGTGAAATATCTGTATGCGTGCATAACCCGCAGGACAAGATGGTCATATGAAGGGGTTGCGGGTGAATCCTTTCAACGACTCCCTACTCAGAGAGAGACCGATGTCAATGACGGAAATTAGGGAACGAGTCTCAGTTCACACAATAACCGAAGAGTCCATCCGTTGAAAGAAGTCGAGCGAACGACAGGATGAAGGGAGATACCAGGAGCGAATTCGAGAAGCTCAGTCGAGATCGACCGAGACAACTGTCAAGCGGTTAGATAATAGGTGGGGCCCCCCCGTCCCAGAAGATCGGTTCGCTAAAGCTTGAAGGTAGCTACCAGCGTCTCATCCAGTTGGCCGACCGTGTACTAGAAGGGAGACCAAGAAGAGCTCATCCGTAATCCGACCGGTTTTGAACAGGCGAGAACACGTTAGATGGGGGAATCATCCCGAGAACATGGAATGCTTTGAGGCTTCGCTTCTACTTCAGCTAAGTGTAATTTGTTCCCCATTTTTCAGGACGACACTATTTTCCCTTGAGTTTTTTGAAAATTTTCTCAAGAGGTTTTTAATGAGGTTGCACTTTAATAAAACTACAATTTTGAATACTTTGTTACATGCATCTGTGATTTCTGATATATTCTCGGACAACCATGTTCGATAAAAAAACAACTCAGAACAGGGAGTTGTGACATACTCGGATGATCGAATCCGTTAAAAATTAACTCGGAACAGGGAGTTGTGACATACTCGGATGACCGAATCCGTTCCAAAACAACTCATAACAGGGAGTTGTGACATACTTAGGTGACTGAATTCGATCAAAAGCAACTCAGAACAGGGAGTTGTGACATACTTGGATGACCGAATCCGATAAATAACAACTAGAACATGGAGTTGTGACATACTCGGATTACCGAATCTGATCAAAAACAACTCAGAACAGGGAGTTGTGACATACTCGGATTACCGAATCTGATCAAAAACAACTCAGAACAGGGAGTTGTGACATACTCGGATGACCGAATCCGTTCAAAAACAACTCAGAACAGGGAATTGTGACATACTCGGATGATCGAATCCGATCAAAAACAACTCAAAACAGGGAGTTGTGACATACTTGGATGACCGAATCCGATCATAAACAACTCAGAACATGGAGTTGTGGCATACTCAGATTACCGAATCCGATCAAAAACAACTCAGAAAAAGGAGTTGTGATTTTCTTACACGATCGAATACGATCAAGAGTAACCCAGAATAGGGAGTTGTGATTTTATCACACGATCGAATACGATCAATAGTAACCCTGGATAGGGAGTCGTGATTTTATCACACGATCGAATACGATCGATAGAAACCCAGAATAGGGAGTCGTGATTTTATCACACGATCAAATACGATCAAGAGTAACCCAGAATTGGGAGTCGTGATTTTATCACACGATCGAATATGATCAAGAGTAATCCAGAATAGGGAGTCGTGATTTTATCACACGGTCAAAACCCAAAAAGTAACAGCGTCTTCGGACCTAGGAGGCGGACCTGGTGACGTTCGAGTTGGAGTCTTTCGAATTTCTCTTACATAAAGCGCAACGACCAATTTTTTTTTAAAAAAAAGACACACACATATATATAGAGAGAGAGTCGCCATGGCTCAAAACGTCGAAAAGTTTACAATATGCAGATAAAACATTAAAGCAAAGGTTGAAGTACAAGGCAAAACGTCCTTGCAATTCAAAAAACAAAATACATTAAAAACGATCGAAAATCATACATCTTTAACAAGTTTGCCATCCACGACGGCATAAAGGATTCACGTCAGAAAAATCTATTTCGGGGTGAATAACGCAGGCCTGCTCCACGACAGCTTCAAAACCAACAACATACGATTTGGTTATATCATTCTTCAAAGATTCAGAGGTATTCACCCACTCAGCCTCCCTGCGGACGATCTTCCCTTTCAGTTCGTGGAAATCGTCCTCGCAGATCCTCACATCCTTTTCCAGCTTGTGAATCTAGAGAAACAAATCTGCCTTCTTCTGAGTCCAGCGACCCTCCTCGTTCCGAAGGCGGTCTATCTCCACAACCTCGGTCTGAAGGCGGTTGATCCCCGCCTAACGCTCGCCCACTTGGTGCTGAAGCATTCCGATCTGCTCCATATTTTTTTAAGTCTTAACATTTTCCATACTCACCAATGTAGTGACTCAGGAAAGAAAACCCTCGACATCGCCACCCAGGCATCACAGTGCTTGAAATGCGAAATTTCCCGCCCAAATATATGAAAAGAAAGGTACCGAACAGAAAGTAGCCCATAAAGGTTGGAGCTCAAGTCATTAAAGTATACTAGGTATTGGGTTGACGAAGCTTGCTAGGCCTTAGGCCGATGGTGATGACCTTTCCACATGCTTCAAGCCTTTACGCCTCGCGAACTCTGCTTAAGACTGGGGGGTTGTGTACTGTCCCGATACTGCCAAGAATTGGACCGATTGGACTCGTTAGGCATTGGGCCGATGGTGATGACCTGTCCAGATGCTCCAAGCCTTTACGCCTCGCGAACTCTGCTCAAGGCTGGGGGCTGTGTACCGTCCCGATACTGCCAGGAATTGGACCGATTGGACTCGTTAGGCATTGGGCCGATGGTGATGACTTGTCCAAATGCTCCAAGCCTTTACGCCTCGCGAACTCTACTTAAGGCTGGGGGGATGTGTACTGTCCTGATACTGCCAGGAATTGGGCCGATTAGGTTTGCCAGGTATTGGGTCGATTGGGCCTAATAGGAATCAGGCGAAGGAGGCTTGATAGGAAGGAAAGGCAAGGCTAAGCCCAATCCGAAAGTCTTAGAGAAATAAACATCGTAAAACGGCTTCGCCAAATCTAATAAATACTCTGATTCGTTCGCGCAATATCCATGATTATATCACTTGAATACTCTGATTTACTTGCACAATATCCCTGATTATATCGCTTAAAATACTCTGATTTACTTGCACAATATCCCTAATTATATCACCTAAATACCCTGATTTGCTTGCACAAATGTTACTGATTATGTTACATAACTGCTTTGATTATATGACAGAAAATGTTCCGATATATTCAGATTTTAGGAAAGGTTACCATAATATTACACATTAATGCCCGAGAAAGCTAGGGTCCAAAGGTCAAGCCCATGAAGCCTTATAAATAGACGACCACCCCCATGGAGTATCTCAACTTGCTTTTTTACATTATACTCACTAGATATATAGAATTTTATGCTCTTACTGACTTGAGCGTCAGAGTGTAATCGCAGGAGGAGCCCCCATTCGTTCTATAGAAGCTGATCTACTAAAGCTTGAAGGGAAGCTTTCAGGAACTCATCTGGATTCCGACCGACTTCGAGCTGGCGAGAACACAAATAAAAGTCAAATTACCCAAAAATTGAGTTCATGAGTTGGAAGACTATGTACTACTATCTAGTACCAAAAGATACTAAAAAATAATATTCACTTGGGATAATGGGCATTATCTACACAACTCGAACATAATCTTAAAATTTGACTTCGATTATCGTTGAATTCGACTTAATATTCGATAAAAATATAAATTAATTAGATATTTTCACAAGTCCAAAGAAGATAATTACTTATTTTATTACTTACATGTTTTTTTTGAAAAATCTTCTACAAATAAATTATCACTCAAATTTCATTATCAAAACACAATAATCTTTCAACTAAGAGTTGAATCATCTTGCGCAACTCAAACATTCATCACAAACAATTTCAATTCATCTTGAATAATAATAACATATATGCAAAATATATAGCATATTTTATCGGCTTTTAAAAGTGAGAAAAACATATATAACTTAAAATCTAGAGAGTTTATTTTTCACTTAATATTTAAATAAAAAATAAATTTAAATAACTCTTAATATCAATCTAGAAAATTTGTTTATGGTTATCAATAAAAAAAATTACCGTTTTAGTTATTGATAAAAAAGATTATGCTTAATTGGTTCCTAGACTTTACTATTTTCCTCTTATGTGTTTCATTAAATTTGTATATTTTAATTTTTTTTTCTCAATAACTTTTTTATTTTTTCTGGAAAATTTTATTTATTTTGATCCTTAATATCCTTTTAAGCGGTGAATTATTTTTCAAATATCAAGAATTAACACATTACTTATTTAAGAGAAACATTAATTAATATAATGCAATCCATAAGAATTTGCATTTTTTCTTTTACTTTTTTATTGGACAGTAAACGAAAAAGGAAGAAGAATTCTGAAAAGAATTTTTTATACCTATCTTCACTCTTTTCAGTTGAAAAGCAGAAGGAAAAAATAAAAAAAGTTATAGAAAATTATTAATTAAAAGCCATAAACAAAATACATAGATCTGATGAGTATCATTTGGGACGTGCTTCGTGGACCCACTGCCTTGAATTGCCCAAACAATTTGCACCACAATAATGAGAGCCCAACCATATAAAATAAAACAAAAAAAAGTGAACAAAACAAACTTTTTCAGAAAATTAAATCTAAATGAAAAATAAAATAAAAAGTTGGTGGAAAATAAAGAGTGATGATGGCAACAGCACTCAAATTTTGTTGTTCCAAAAGAAGGAGACGAAAGGATAATCGAAAATGATGCCCTAATTTCCGTATAAACCACAATTAACTTTCCTCCTTTTTTCAACTTTCTCTTTAAATTATCCCTTCCATCATCCAGAGATCAATCTGTTAGTCTTATATTCAGTGCATGTGTTTTACCTGTTTCTGCATGTACAATGATTCTTTGTAACGTACAAAACCACACATTTGAATCTGATTAAGTATTAAAAAACACAGAGATTATAAGCAATCAAATCACCCATATGCAGAGGTTCTTCATTTCCTTCGTGCATATTAGTCCCTTCGAAGTTTCTTCATCTGGGTGTTTGTTTATTGGATCCGGGGCATTGTAAGATTTGATCTTTTCACGCATCATATGGTTATCGAACATCCCCATTTTATGGGTAATCGGGAATGGTTGCCTCGGGTTTCACAGTCCCATTTCTAGGGTTTATGTCGGTTGTATATGGTGGATACCCTTTTGACTCCAAACGAGCTTGACCGCGAAAAGATTGGTTCTTGGTGATCGCAGTGTTCAATTCAATAAGTTCTGGGATCGATTCTTTTTCCGAGGGAATATTTTCTTTTTGGCTGTGAGATTTATCCGTTTAGTTTTTCTTTATTTTTTTTTTAATGGTGATGCTTGAATATCATAGCAAGATTCTGGTGTTATTATGTTTAGATTAAAGAATTGTGAAGGGCCTTTGCGGTTCTTGTATCAGCAAACTCGGCATCACCCTCACCGCAACAATCTTATGGCTTATTTAGTAGGTTTTGATCCTTGCTCCCACTTGAGCAGGGCCTTTTCGCCGTACCCTTCTCTTTCTTCTTCTGATCGTGGTTGCTACCTGCCTTTCCCTCTTCTCCATTATGCTAATGTCGGGGTTAGAAGAAGCATTGGTTTTGGTCGTAGAGGTTGTAGCTTTGATACTAGTTGTAGTTGTGGTGGTAATGGTGATAGGAAGTTTGTGAGGGCTAAGGCAAGGTCCCTTCGCTTTGCATCGAATCGTCGCCAGCCGATGTTGGCTGATCCGGAGCAAAGGAATTCTGTTAAGAGTGATGAATCTGATGCTACTTTGGTCAAGATTGATAATGGATCTATAAATGGAAGTGCTGTTAAACCCCCTTGTTTCAATGATCACCGATTGTCCCAGAAACTTGTTGTTGCTGTTGATGTTGATGAGGGTATGTATATAAATGCGCATGCATGTGGCACTCTTCTCATTATATTATGATGTTTCTTATAGTTTTATATATTGTGTCATTTAACTTATTCATATGAATTAAGTAGACTTAGAACAGAATCTTGAATATGTTCCAATCCTTTAAAAATTCAAGGAGTATTATTGCTTTGCTGGATATCTTTTCCTGTTTTTTTTTTTAAATCTGTTTCAAACATAAACATATAATTGAAGATACAAAAGTCAAAATCCCCTCTCCAGGTGAATGAAATGGTCAGATTATATCTTGAATTTTTCAAAGATTCATGCATATCGCATGTGGGTTTGCTTGAGTCTAACTTGGTCAATATGTGGGTTGGAGCATTCTTTTCAGCATGCGATTCAGATAAAATAAAATATAAGAAAATTCTTTTTAGTATCCATTTGTTAAATAGAACTCATGAACTTGTTGGAAATTGTTTTAATTGTGCAGTGACCAGAGATTCTATAATAGAACATAAGGAAAGAACATTCTTTTGTCATTCATTGATCCCCTGTTTTAGGTTGTGTGATGATAACTGAAATATTCTTGTCTGACTCAGAGCATACTGAATTTTCACTTCTATATGCTTTTGGGCTGCTTGACTTTTGTATCATTGCTTGTGTGAATAAACTCGTGTCTTTATTTAATTAAATAATTGCCAACTCCAATTGTGATATAAGGAAATAGTAATGTACAACAGTTTGCAGTGTGATGGATTGCCTAAAATCATAAATATTCTCTTTTAAATAGAATCCATTGTAGACTGACTAATATGTATTTTGATTCTTGATTATCCACTTTGGTTCTGATGTTTTCCTCCATATAAACAGTATTAGGAAACTTCGTGTCAGCTCTCAACAAGTTCATTGCAGATCGATATTCATCAAATTATTCAGTTTCTGAATATCACGTGTACGAGTTTTGCAAGGTACTATTGGCTGCTTCAGTAATTCTATATTTTGATGATAAGTAATTGAAATTTACCAATTTTTTTCTTGGACAATTAAATATTAGTATTAAATTACGGCAAATTGAATGTTCTTTCGGAGACCCCTTTTTACTCCACCCCCATTCACCAGTCTTTTATATGATTATGTAGCATTACAAGTGATTGCCAATTTTTGAGATTTGGCTTATTTGTGTTGCATTAGTTTTGTTTGCTGTTAATCCTTTGGAATGTAATGTTGTATACATCATAAAAAATGACAGGTCTGTTAGCTTGGGGCTTTAAAATTTGCAATTTGTTTTAGTTTCTTCTTCATTTTGTCAATGTACTATGGGTAGGGGGCTTCCCTTTTCATAATGAGATGGAGCATCATTTCTTACAATCCCATTAGCCCCTTGTATTGCTGGGAATTTGTGTTTTTATGTGGAGTCTAATGCACCCTTCATTTCTGTTGCAGATATGGAATTGTTCACGTGATGAAGGTAATGAAGCTTGTATTTGTCATATTTTCATATATCATTATGTGAATGGTTTTGTTATTCCATTTCTTATGAAAATATTTTGGACGTAAACCATTTTATCCTTATTTGATTTTCATCAAACTTGTGGATTGAAGTATCTCTTGTTTTGCAATCCAGGTGATCTTTCTTTAGTTTGGTTTCCCTGTAAATCTAATTACTAAATGCATCAAATTCTATTTGTTTTGCTTTCCTGATTAGCTTATTATTGAGGGGCAAGCCTAATTTGTAAATTGTAATGTGTAGTCATTGAACAACTTTCACTGGTTTTTAATGGTGAGACTAGCCAAATGTTTTTGCAATGTATTTCCATAAGGTTCCATGCTAAGGGCAACCAACCAACCTTCCAACCTTTTTTTGAAAGTAAAAAAATCTTTCGAATATTTTGGCTATTAAGCTTAAGCAAGCTTTTCAATCATTTTATCATGTTTCCAATGCAGAAATCTAATGGAGTATTTTTAACTTATTTTTTAATCCTTCCCGATGACTAATGGAGTGGTTGAAAATAATTTCTTGTTTTGCAGCTGATATCCGTGTTCATGAATTTTTTAAGACACCATATTTCAAGTCAGGGATCCACCCTCTTCCAGGTGCTCATACGGCTCTACAGAAGTTATCAAGATTTTGTAGCCTATCAGTTGTAACGTACGCTTTTGTATTGAATTTTTTTTCAACCTGTAAAGGAATCTTGGCATCATTGAATAACTATAGGTATTGTCATATGATCAGTTCACGGCAGAATGTGATTAAGGATCACACAATCGGGTGGATAGAGAAGAATTTTCCTGGACTGTTTCATGAGATTCACTTTGGTAACCACTTTGCTCTTGATGGTGTGTCAAGACCAAAGTCAGAAATTTGTAGGTAAGTCCCTTAATTCTGTTTAATGTTGAGCATGTTTCAGATTTAGATCCCATTATTTTCTACTTTCTTTCTTAGCATTAAATGTAGTTCATGTCCAAACTATAGAACTGCAAAAGCTGAAGAGAATTCCAACTCTTTTGCTCACTTAAAGCCAAAATATGATATTTCAATTGTTTGTTTAGTGATAGATTCCTGGTGCACTGCTATTGACAGGTCCTTAAATGCCAAGGTTCTTATTGATGATAACCCGCGATATGCCTTAGAGTGTGCTAATGTTGGAATTAGAGTCCTGCTTTTTGATTATGAAAATTCATATCCTTGGTGCAAGAGTGAATCTACCGAAGAGCACCCTCTGGTGACCAAAGTTAAGAACTGGGAAGAAGTGGAACAACAATTAATGTCATTGATTGCTTCTTAGTCTTTAAATCCTGCAACAAGAATTTGTGGAAAATCACCCTTTTTTACATCAAGTTCTGGACTATTTGTCTAAAACATCTTTATATATATATAGATATTCTTGAAGACGTGAACTCACTTGAAGTGGCTGCAAGGAGACCACCCAGAGGTAGTAGGTAGGCTGAAGGACAGGAATAGGATTTTCCCATTTTGAGCAACATGAAGGAAGATTCATTTTGGTGGAAGATATGGTGATTTTACCATACGTATATCCAGACCAAGATTTATTTGGACCCTCTATGAATGTTGGAGGGAAATCTAAATAATGTTTGTTATGCCACCCTACATTCAATCTTAACCATCAAATTCTATGATCTCTGATTTGATGATTATAAATGAAATAGAACTTTTCTTGTTTCACTGCTCTTTTGTCTCTGTTTGATTCATGGAAATCAAGCCCAAAAATGGTGAAACGTATAAAAGATTAATACAATATCTCTTCTATGTTTGTCAAGAGCAAAGAGTTACCTCTTAGTTTGGTTGTTTCTTCTTTCACCCCCAATTTCTTTTTCATGCTATGGGTTGTTGAAAAAAAATCTAGAATATTCATGTTTTAGATTTTCAGACCGTGAGATTTGGAAATATGTTTCTCATTAAATAATGAGAAATTGTTAGGATATAGAAATATATTCTGAAGTTTTGAAATTGTTCGGATATAATTTTTTTTGACATTGTTGAGATGTAGAAATATATTCTGAATTTTTGAATGGTGTAATTTAAAACATATTTTTATATTTATAATTAACGAAATGTTTTTAATTGTGAAATCAAGAATGTATTTTCAGACTATTGAAACATATTTTGAAGTGTGTAATTTAAAATATGTTTTAATTTGGAATATATTTTTAGAAATGTATTTTATATAATCTAAAATATATTTTTATATTTGAAAATGTGTTCTAAGTTTAGAGTTTAAAAAAAAATTCTATAATCATTTATTTTGCTGATTAAATTTATCTAATATGAAAAAAAATCATAGACTGAACTTTAAAATATTCTTTTTCTACCTTGGTATAATTTTGAAATACGAATATGTAGACTCTGTCTGAAACATGTTAAAACATTTATAAAAGTGGAAATATATTTTTAGTTTCTAAAGTGAATTTGGTTTTTGTCCTTTAATTTTTTTAAAATATTTTAGTCTTTTAAATTTGAAAAAAAAAAACTTTTTTATTAGGAAGCAGTGATGTGAATCACGTTAACAATTGTCACATGAAAATTAATATGATATGTTAGCATTATTAACCACCTTCTTGATCCCTTAAATTTGGATTAAAATTTACATTTCTCCTAAATTTAAAATCGATTTTTTAATCCTTTATCTTTTTTTTTTAAAAAAGTCTCTCATGTTTATAAGTAATGGTTTTAGTCTTCAAATTTCAAAACTATTTTTTACTCATTAATTTTGAAATAGCTTATTTTAATTTTTGTAGTTCATGTTATTTAAAAATTTGTTCATGTACTAATAGTGTGAGTGTGTCAGAGAGGAAGAGAAAGGCATAGGCAAAAGAATTATTATTATATTGCCTTACTTTACAAAGTAGTAGGTTTATATAGATATACACAAGCCTAAAGACCATATGTGGCAGGTATTGCCTTTACAGTCCCCCTTAAACTTATGGGTGAGTGATTACAAACTATATAAGTTTAGCCTTGCATTTATGAAAAATTACACCTGAAACAAGTTTCGTGAGAATATCAGCTATTTGAAACTGGGATGGGAGGTGAACCAGAGTGAGACGTCAATCTTGAACACGATCACGTATAAAGTGCAAATCAAGTTCAAAGTGTTTGGATTGTGAGTGCATGATAGGATTTGCAGCAAGCTGAACTACACCTAGGTTGTCTGAGTAAAATTGTGGTGCTGGAGATGTTACACAAAGTTCATGCATGAGAGATTGAATCCAAATGATGTCAGCAAGAGCAACAACAACACTTCTATACTCAGCCTCAACACTATTTCGAGAAACAACCTTTTGTTTCTTTGAAGACCATGAAACCAAGTTATTTCCAACAAAAATGCAATATCCAGTTGTAGACTTGCGATTATCCAAGTCAGTGGCCCAGTCAGAGTCACTGAATCTGGTGATGGAATAAGTAGAAGATGAAGAGAAGTGAAGCCCATCGGTGGAAGTTCCAGCGAGATAACGAAGAATCTGTTTGAAAGCCTACCAATGACTCAACTGAGGTTTGTGCATGTATTGACAAACTTTGTTCACAGAAAAGGAAAGCTAAAGACGAGTAATAGTAACATATTGAAGAGCTCCCACAATTGAGCGATACAGGGAAGGATCATCAACAGAGACAAATTGATCTGCTGTGAGACGTAGAAAGGAAACCATGGGAGTAGGTTGCGGCTTGGAGTGAAGCATGTTGGATCGTCATAGCAAATCACAAATATATTTGGACTGAGAGAGGTGAAAAGAAGTGTTGTCGAGCGAGGTTACTTCTACTCCTAGAAAATAATGCAAGGAGCCTAAGTCTTTTAACGCAAAGTGAGAAGAAGATTACTGATAAAGTCCTGCACTAAACATTGTGAGCTACCAGTAACCAAAATATCATCAACATAAATTAAAATATACAAAGTGTCATTGTTAGAAAAACGAGTAAAAAGAGACGTATCACTTTTGGAAGGAACAAAACCCATGCAAAGAAGAGTGTTTGTGAGTTTCTGAAACCATGAACGAGGAGCTTGCTTGAGCCCATAAATCGCTTTATTTAAACGACAAACAAGAGAAGGGTCTGTAGAAGAGAGTCCCGGTGGTTGTTGCATGTAAACTGGTGAGTCCAAGTCACCATGAAGAAAGACATTGTTGATGTCAATCTGATGGATAGGCCATTTTGAGGATAATGCAATTGTTAGGACAATACGAATGGTAGTAGGTTTGATCACAGGACTAAACATGTCGGAAAAATCTTCTCCCTCGCGTTGATGAAATCCTTTTGCAACTAAACGTGCCTTGTAACGTTGAAGAGAGCCATCTGCATTGTATTTTATTTTAAACACCCACTTGCATCCAACAAGATTGGCACCAGAAGGTAAGGTGGTTAGAGTCCAAGTATTATTTTGCAGAAGAGTCGCATATTCAACATGCATAGCTTAAAACCAGTTAGGATCTTGCAAAGCTTGTTTGTAAGATGTTGGTTCAAAAGATTCATTAGAAACAGAAGTTTGAAAAACTTTAGCTTTACGAATACCAGATTTAGCGCGGGTGATCATGGGATGAGTGTTGACATCAGACAAGGCAAGTGGAGAAGGTGGTGGTGAGTGGCTCGATGGCAAAGAAGCTGTAGAATCAAAAGACGTGTCATGAAATAAAGAAACGACAGTTAAAGGTGAAGAGAAAGTGGAAATAGTATCAACATTGATTTCATGAATAAGAAAAGGATTATGTGGCATAGAAAAAGGAAAACTATATTCATTAAAGATAACATGGCGAGAGATAATTCTTTTATCGGAAGGAGCTAAACAAATATAACCTTTGTGAGAAACAAAAATAAGGAAGAACGAAAATCAAACTTATATTGATTGTAAGGACGTAATAAAGGATAACAAGCGCAACCAAAAACATTTAGAAAGTTATAGTCAGGTTTAAGAAGGAAAAGTTTTTCATAAGGACTGATGTTGTTTAACATAGGAGTTGGAAAAAGATTTATTATATGAACAACAGAATTAAAAGCCTCACCCCAGTACTTTAGAGGAAGAGATGAAGAAGAAAGAAGAGCCAAACCAGTATCCACAATATGACGATGCTTACTATCAATGGAGCCATTTTGCTCTTGAGTGTGTGGGCAAGTGAGTCTGTGAACAATGCCGAAGTTGTGGAGAACGCGAGTGAGAGATAAGAATTCCTTTGCATTATCGATTTGGACACTCTTTATACAGTGGCCAGTTTGTTTTACCACAAGAACTTTAAAGCGTAAAAAGATGTCAGTGACTTGAGATTTGGATGTTAAGAAATATATCCACGTGTACCTGGAAAATGCGTCAAGAAAAGCAATATAATAGCGAGAACCAGTGGTGGAAGTAGTGTGTGAAGGCCCCTAAATGTCAACAAAAAAAAGTTGCAACAAAGTGGTGTAAGTGGTGTGTGAAGAAGAGAAAGGAAGTTGGTGAAATTTAGCTTGAACACACGAGTCACAAAAAGAAACATTTTTATTAAAAGGAACATTGTTTGTACGCATAACATGGTGAACAATTTGAGAAGAAGCATGACCAAGGCGTTTATGCCATAGGTCATAATGATTTACAATATTATTCAAGGAACATGTATTAGTAGCACAAGAAACAACATGGTGCAAGTTTGGAAAAACATATAAGCCATCACAAATTTTGCCTTGGAGAATTATTTCCTTTGTAACCTGATGTTTTACAAAACAATGGTTAGGATAAAATTCAAAGAAAACACCATTATCCCAAGCAAACTGAGAAACACTAATGAGATGTTTGTTTATGGAAGAAACATGTAGCAGGTTATGCAAAGTAAAAGTTTGACTAGAATGAGGAGAAGAAAGAAAAGCAGAGCCAACATCAGAGATTTTCATACCTGAACCATTTCCGAGTTGAACATTATCATTACCATTATACATGTTTTTCTTGGAGAAAACAGAGGAGTCAGGGGTGATGTGGTGAGTTGCTCCCGTATCCGGATACCACAGAGGATCAGGGACAGTGGAAGGAGTGCCCAGGATGGATGATGCATTTGTTAGAATGGATGGCTTTAAACTAGAGGGGGGGATGAATGGTTTAAAGAGGGTTTTCACAAACTTTTAAGTCAAGAATGAAATTATCTCAAGAAACAATTGATAAGAAATTGAGTTTGCCAAAACAGTAAGCAGAAACAACAGCACCAGAAAAACAATCGGTTGTTTCACAGAAACAATCGGTTGTTTATACCAGTAAACAAATATCAAAACTGAATTTAAAGAGTTAAGGAAGAGAGAATGCACACAGATGTTTATACTGGTTCACTCTAAACCCAGAGCTACATCCAGTCTTCTCA